>Ga0156112_112_pt2 | contig 228584 bp, 216 predicted proteins | sample RifCSPlowO2_02_FD_107765 | JGI IMG/M metagenome (GOLD analysis project Ga0156112, IMG submission 107765) | Candidatus Kerfeldbacteria bacterium RIFCSPLOWO2_02_FULL_42_19
TTCCATATAAACCTCAAAATTTATTCAGCGATTCTGTCACGAAATTCTACGATTTCGTGACGAAAGCGTATTCGGCGACAGACCCATTTTACAACCTGTGGAGTGGATCACGATTTGTCCAGATACAGTCGTTCCCGCGGAAAAGAAATATGATGGATTTTCTCCAGGAAGTTTATCGTTACTCGTACCGCAGGATTGTTTGAAGGACGCACTTTGAAGCGACCTTCGTAACGCTTTAGGAGTGGCGTCAAAAATTCGTCTGCCCATGACGGAGCGAATGTGTTGACTCCTTCAAAATCAATTTCGACTGTTTCCGTATTTTTGATTTCTCGCAGTGTTGGCTCGTATGCGGCAAGCGCTTCTTTGCCTGCTTGCCTTGACAGCAATGTCGTGCCAAATTTTTTCAATTGTATGAGCATAATGTTTTATGAAAATGTTATGAAAGCAAGACAGCCGTGAATGGATCGAGATTTTTGTTGTATTAAGAGTTTCTCCGACCGTTTTCGCAGGTTGACTTGGGCATTGCCTGAGAGAAAACGTAAACTGATATCATACGTTGAAATAATCTGACGTATGAATTTTAAACCATTTCCGCGGGATTCCGGACTGCGACCGGAAATGATTTCCGTGAAAGCAACTTTGAGCGCTTCCGTATGTGTCTGTAATTCTTGTCTTACGCGCTTCAATGTTTTTAATATTCCTTGCCCGCGATCGGCAAGGACGATGTGTTTTTTCGCGAGGTCATATCCGAAAAATATGCCCGGAATATCAGGCCAGTTGCCAAGATTGTGATCAAAGCTGTTATTACCGATTTCTCCAGTGACGGCTATAATCAAACTGCACCATGTTTGTAGGTGCGGTATTTTCGCAGGTTGAGTTTCGAAGTTACTTATGCGTGCTTGGAATATTCCGCTGTTGGGACAGTATACATGTGGAGCAGGTTCGATAGGTTTCGGTGTAGTGACCCATGATTGTGCCTCGTGAAACAAGTTCTTACTGTATTGAGCTGCTACTTTTTCTACGTCTTCTCTTTTATAATAACGATGGCTATACGGTCCTGAACGTATGGCTTTTAATTTCCCGTTGGTGTCCCAGCGGCGGAGAGTTTGAAGTGAAATGCCTAATTTTTCCGCTGCTTCTTGGATGGTTATGAGATTGTGGTCCATAATTTCATTATACAAACTATACAATTTTTGTCAAAGTTATACAAAATATAGATACTCAGTCCCTCGCTTTTCCCTCGCACTGTATCAAATATGTCGTTTACGTTATTACCATGTTGATGAACATTAAAATTTCAAAATACTCATTTTTGGCTTAATTACAATATTTAATTATTTATTTTGTATTTTTTGTTTGCAGTACTTGACAATATTGGCAAAATGATATATACTACGGCTCGTACATCAACAATCTACGTGAGGAGAGAGCCGCTACCGGACGGATTTCGGGTGCATCGCTGCTATTGTATTGTAGAGACATATGCTGTCAGTATGTGTCTATGATAAGCGATACTTACTCATCGAATATAAGGCGATGGGGAGATCTCTTCTCTAGGAAACGAATCTATTCGTATTTTAGACAAGATATCTCCCGATCGCCTTTTTTGCTGGAAAGAGACATGGAGAGGAGAGAGTAACATCCATCAAGATAAGGTAAATATTTATTATTTTGACCTTTCAACTTGATGCTCTCCATATCTCTCGCCAGCTCACATGAGCCAGAAAGCAACTTTCCTCACGTGCGGGTGTGAGGTGAAGTCGGATTGAATCATCTTGTGTTCTTCTCTCTCTTTTTCAATTCACAACTCGTTTGTGGGTTGAAAAAGAAAATAAAACTTGATTTTTCCCTGCGCTCTTGGCGCAGGGTCATTCATTAGATCTTATTTGCTTGTGGTGCCACAGGCAGGAGGTGCGCAATGAAGATCGTGTTGGCCGGCCCTGCACGCTCCGGCAAATCCTGCTTGTTGATTTACAATTTGTCCAATGTAAATTGCAAAGCATGCTTTTTGAAAGGTCTGAGATATATGTTTTCCCTGCGGGTTCCCACAATTTATCTCCAGAAGGCTGAAGAGTGCGCCGGGTCGAGTAGGGTATTGCCGTTTGATTTTTCACGCGGCATCAACTCTCTCTTCATACTCTATTCATCCGGAGCTGAACTCTTCAGCCTTTTGGAGATTTTGAACTTTCGAGTCAGGCACTCGACAAAAAACAAAAGCTATGAAAATATAGGGTTGGTTGTTTTCGGTATTTTGGCATATACAAGAAAGGAGGATCTCATGGCATTGAGAGTCGTCGCCACACCTGCGAACCGAGAGCTCGGTGCAGAGGTGTGTCAGTACCTTGGCATCAAAATGCTCCACGTTGAATACTCTGAGTTTTCGGATCAAGAAGTGAATGTGAAAGTTAGGGAGTCATGCGCTGGCGATATTGTTGCTGTCATTGGTGGTACACACATGCCCGAGAAAAATGCTTTTTATCTTGGGCATACAAGTCTAGCACTCAGACAAGCTCGCGTGCGCAAGGTCATGAATGTTATTCCGTATCTTTTCTACGCACGTGCGGATAAAAACGATGAAACAGAATCCGGGGTTTACGGTACTGCGTTAGGTGCGCAATTTGCTATTAACGTGATTTGTCAGGGACTTCCTGATGAAGTGCTTCTCATGGATATTCATGCTGGTCAACTGCAGGGTTTCTTTCCAGCGCATATCCGGACGCAGAAACTCTATGCCGGAATCGTAAGTGTGCCGTACATTCAAGATCGACTCGACAGAGGTAACACCGTGATTGCGTCGCCGGACGAGGGTTCCTTCAAGCGTACTCTCGCGTATGCTAAGTATCTGGGTTTGAATGAGAAGCATGTTGCTGTCTTTACGAAGGCTCGGAAAAAAGCGAATGAGGTTGATCCTGCATCGGTGAGAGTCATTGGTCCTGCGCTGCAAGGCCAAAAAGTTTGGTTCATTGATGATATTGTGGATACGGGTGGAACTATAAAGTACGCTGCTTGCAAAGCTGACAACGAAGGTGCTGCATCGGTTTCTCTGTATGCAACGCACCCTGTGCTTTCTGGGCGAGCGGTTCAGACTCTTGATGAAAGTCCTCTCGTGGAATTCGTTACGACGAACTCCATTCCTAAAAAACCTGAAGAACTGCGGACTGAGCGTTTGAAGATTACCGTTCTTTCGCACGGTCGACTCATTAGTGAGGCCATCAAGCGTATGTATGAAGAGAAGCCTCTGAATGACCTGATTCTTTCTACACAAAAATAAAGGTTAGGTCACGAGACAGGGTGTGGAAGGGTTTTCACATGTTGAAAATTTTTAGAACTTCGGGTTGTCTCGAAGTTCTTGTGTTTTACATGGTAAAAATACTCAGACCCGGGATCCGTTGAAAATCTCGCAATCGTTTTTATACACTCAATGTCACTGAGAATATCTGTTGTTAGTTTAAATTTAGAAGAGCGTCTATGAAAGTTTTGATTTGTAAAAAGAATCTTTTTCTATTAGTGTATGAATAGGTTTATTGAATTTTTACGTTGAATTTGTGAATTTACAATTTTTGCGACACTCTGATGCGGAAATCGCGAAGTTCGTAGAACAGGAAGTTGTTCGGCAAGAAGATGGACTCGAAATGATCGCTTCGGAGAATATCGCGTCGCCGGAAGTTTTGGAAGCGCTCGGCACGCCGCTCACGGATAAATATTCAGAGGGCTATCCGGGTCGACGTTATTATAGTGGCAATATTTTTATAGACAGAATTGAGTTGCTCGCTATCGAACGCGCGAAAAAACTTTTTGCATATGACGGGCACAATGCGGCTCACGCCAATGTCCAGTCGCATTCTGGTTCGGATGCAAATCTCGCAGCGTATTTAGCGCTCATGAATCCAGGAGACACGTTCCTTGGAATGCGTCTGACAGCGGGCGGGCATTTAACACACGGACATAAAGTGAGCGCGACTGGGCGCATTTTTCGTGCGGTCCAGTATGGCGTGCGTCGCAGTGACGAACGTATTGATTATGATGAAGTGCGTTATCTTGCTCACACGCATAAACCTAAAGTGATTATTTGTGGCGCGACAGCGTATCCTCGCATTATTGATTTTGCGAGCTTTGCTGCGATTGCGCGCGAAGTGCAGGCCGTGCTTGTAGCTGATTTGTCTCATATTGCTGGACTCGTTGTTGCTGGTGTGCACCCTCATGCTTTTCCATATGCCGATGTGATTACAACGACGACGCATAAAACGTTGCGAGGTCCGCGCGGTGCGATGATTTTGTGTAAGGCGCAGTATGCGCAGGCGATTGATAAGAGCGTTATGCCTGGACTGCAGGGCGGGCCACTGGATCATGTTATTGCTGCTAAGGCGGTCGCATTCGGTCAAGCGATGCAACCCGCTTTCCGCGACTACGCGCGACAAATTGTGCAGAATGCCCAAGCCCTTGCTCGCGTTTTTGCTTCGGCCGGATTGCGGCTTGTGACCGGCGGAACCGATAATCATCTTGTGCTCGTTGATGTGACGCCGCTCGGAATTTCCGGTAAAATAGCAGAGCAGGCACTTGAGCAAGTTGGTATTTTTGTCAATAAAAATACGGTTCCGTTTGATACGCGCAAACCGATGGATCCTTCTGGGATTCGCGTTGGCACTCCGGCGCTCACGAGTCGGGGTATGAAGGAAGACGCGCTGGAACGCGTCGCTGAATTTATTGTGCGCGTGCTCAAACATCTTCATGATGCTGCTGTTTTGGAGAGTGTGAGTAGTGAAGTGCGTGCACTTGCGAAGCGTTATCCTGCCCGTCCTTGGTTTCATCTGTAATTCTGTAGTGAGTTTGGTGAATAATGCTTTTTTGGAAGCGGCATTCGATCAATCATTATCCGGAGTATTTCTTAATAACCTATGGAAACAATCACAAAAATTTTAAATGGAAGCGGCATTGCGCAAACGATTCGGGCGCGGCTTAAAACACAGATTGCGCGTGGACCAAAAAAGCCTGGCCTTGCTGTGATACTGGTCGGTCAGGATCCCGCTTCTAAAATTTATGTAGATTTTAAAACGAAGGCATCACGCGAAGTCGGTATGTATCTTGAGACCTATCATTTTGAAGAAAATATCAAAGAAAAGAAGCTTCTCAAGCTTATCGACAAGCTGAATAAAAATAAAAAAATTCACGGCATTCTCGTGCAATTGCCACTGCCTTCACACATCGAGGATTTGTCTGTCTTACAGAGAGTGGATCCGCGGAAAGATGTCGACGGATTTCATCCTGAAAATGTTGGATTGCTAGCAATGGGGTATCCGCGTTTTATTTCCGCGACACCAAAGGGCATTATGCATTTACTGGATCACACGAATATTGATCTTGTCGGTAAAGAAGTTGTAGTGATTGGCGCCAGTAATATTGTTGGCAAACCCTTAGTGCAACTTCTCCTCGATGAAGAAGCTACGGTGACGGTATGTCACGAGAAGACGCAGAATCTCAAGGTGCATACTGAGCACGCTGATATTATTATTGTTGCTGCCGGTGTGCCGAAACTTTTGACGGCCGATATGGTCAAAAAGGGCGTTGTTGTGATTGACGTGGGTATTAATAAAGTTGACGGTGCGGTTGTTGGCGATGTTGATTTTGAGAAGGTGAAAGAAAGGGCATCGTATATTACGCCTGTTCCCGGAGGAGTTGGACCGATGACCGTCGCGATGCTTTTGGAAAATACATGGGAAGCGATGTGCGCGATTGAAGGTTATAGACCGTCTGTTATCTAATCCCGATATTCTGCGCCCATTCTTGGAATTCTTCTTCAGTCTCCTGAGTACCTATGCGTTTGTTCCAAAATTCTTTTGGAGTCACGATGTATATTCCGTTATAGAGTCCGATATCCAGAAGATGTCGGTCACTAGAAATAATATGTTTTACTTTGCCGTCGATTGCTGTTTGAACAAATTTGTTATCTTCGTCATCTTCCTCTACAATTTTCTTGCGCGTTCGTACGTGTATATTTTCAGCGATTGTGTAGTACTCGTCAAGAAGTGTGAGATATTCATCATCCGTAATGAGTTGAGAAACGATGAGCTCGTACTCTTTGCGGATTTGATGACTTATGATAGGCTGAAGTTCGCCTTCGAGACAAAGGTTGATAATGCGAAAAGCGTGACTATTCTCATCTTGAATGCCATCGATGAGAACATTTGTGTCGAGGATGATTCGTTCCATACGTCGTAAGTGAATTCAATAAATATTTATTTTTGCAATTTTTCTAGTCAATTATTATATGTAGCGAACTGTCCGCTGTTTGTCAAGTTTTGATTATTTTCTATGTCATTTTCTATCGGTATTGTAGGTCTTCCCAACGTTGGTAAATCGACGCTCTTTCGGGCATTGACGCAAAAGCAAGTCGACATTGCGAATTATCCTTTTTGTACGATTGATCCGAATGTCGGCGTTGTTGCGGTTCCGGATGAACGTCTTGAAAAACTTGCTGTTTTGAGTAAGTCGGCTCGCATTGTTCCAACGACTGTCGAATTCGTTGATATCGCTGGACTTGTGCGTGGCGCGCATCGTGGCGAAGGTCTCGGGAATCAATTTCTCTCGCATATCCGTGAAGTTGATGCGATTTGTATGGTGTTACGTTGGTTTGCAGACGGTGATATTATCCATGTTGAAAATACGGTTGATCCTTTGCGTGATCGCGATATTGTCGAGATGGAAATGATTATGGCAGATATGCAGGTTGTGCGAAAGCGGTTGGAGAGTATCAGCAAGCAAGTGAAAGGTGGCGATAAAGAAGCAATGCGTTTTTCGAAATTGCTTGAAAAAGTGTTGGCAGTTTTGAATGCTGGCAAACCTGCTCATGATGTGAGTGTTGATGAAGCAGAGTGTGTGTTTTTGAATTCATTGCAGCTTCTGACTGCAAAGCCATTGCTGTATGTTGTGAATGTCGCGGAAAATGATAATGTTTCACTTCCTTCAGAACTTGCTGCGCTTACGCCGGTACGATTGTGTGCGAAACTCGAAGCAGAGTTAGTTGAATTGCCACAAGATGAGGTGCGTGTGTATTTGCGTGACGCCGGTTTCGCGCAGACTGGACTGGATCAGTTGATTGTGCGTGTGTATGAGCTTTTGGGATTACGTACATATCTGACGACTGGAGAAAAAGAAACTCGCGCTTGGACAGTGAAAGCTGGAACACTCGCACCGCAGGCAGCGGGTGTCATCCACACTGATTTTGAAAAAGGTTTTGTGAAGGCCGAGGTTGTCCAGTGGAAAGCTTTGGTTGAGGCTGAATCTTATGCTGCTGCGCGTCAAAAAGGTAAGCTTCGCATTGAAGGAAAGGAATATGTGATTCAAGATGGTGACGTGATTATTTTTAAAATTGCGCCGTAGTCAACGTTCAGTTTGATTCACCAAACCGCAGCATCGGAATTTGATGTTTTGTCTTTCTTCGTTATGATAGCTATACTATCCTCAGCGTTCATTTTTCTTCGATTGCATGGGCTTACGATTCCGTCGGTCGCGTAAGCCCTCTTTTTGAGAATAAAAATTTCGCGACACACTGTTTGCATGGGCCTGGCATAGATAAAACTTTTTCTCGGTGTTTGATTGACTCTGTTTTGCAGTTGCAGATTCTTTGGTAGGAGAGTGTTCATGGGTAGGAAAGTGAATGTGTTATGAAATCGCCATGCGGGGAGCGCGCAAGCAATGATTCCGTTCGCGACAAGCAGTTGGGCACAGATGTGAAACGTTGATTTGTACAGTGCGGTGAGTTCGGCTACGGTGCCGGGTAATTGTCTATACGTTATATTTGGGGATCCTAGAAAACCTTCAAAAACAATACAATGTACGGAAGCCCCTTTTATATATTTGTTGAGATTTTCGATAGGCGATTCGATGAGTTCGGGCATTATCGCTTTTACTCGATGAGATTCTTTTTGAGTGTCGCTGTGTGTTTGTTTATATGATGGAAGAAAATGAGTGCTGAGCCACACAAGATTTTTTTTGGTATTTTCTATAGCGACTATATCTTTATCAGCCCCGATAATTTTTTCGTAACCTAAAAGGAGCGCTTCTTGTAGGATTGTTCCCGATCCACAAAAAGGGTCGAGAAGTATACGGTTTTTGTCGGTTCCTGTGAGATTAATGAGCATCTGAGCTACTTTTGGCGGTAACATGCCGGAACGATCATCTCGCGCTGGACGACCATAATCCCGAAGGCTGTATGATTCAAAGTTTTGTATTGCGATTGTATATCCGCTGTAGAAGTCATGGCCGTTTTCAATAATAATGAATTCAATACCGTCGCTCACGAGGTGATTTTTTTCCACTACTACGCTTGAAAGTGTTTTGCCTTGCGAAGTTACTAGACGACTTTTGATACCTTTTGATTTGAGATATTTTTTAAATTCCAGGCCGTTACGCAATGCAAGTTTCCTGTTTTTTGAGCCGTACCAACTGATGCCAAAGTCTATTTTGCGGATTTGAATTTTCTCGCGTTTCTTATGATTTCGTGTGTGTTGTTTTTCTTCTCTTTTATTCAGTATCAGTTCAAAGATTTGGTTGTTAATCATTTTTGTTTCGCTTTCAATGCGCGCAATTTTAATTGTACCCCCAAGTCCGTTGAGAAAATCGCTCGGTAAATCCGTCGAAAGTTCAATAAAGAGTGTTTCGTTCGTTGAACACAATATGTGTGCATGAGGAAGGAGTGCAATGATCTCAGCTTGCGAAATTACTGGATGATTTCCAAGAATAAATGCGTATTGAAATTTCATAAGTCTATTATTGCTGCTTTGCATGCTATCGTCAAACATTTCAAGATTTGCAGAAATTTTTTACTTGTGGTATGTTCACCTTATTCTGTCAGCCTATCTTAAATTAACCCATGTCTGAATTTTTTCGGATAGATAGGATTTACAATCTATGCAACATTACGAATTACTTTATATTCTTCCTATAAGTGTTCCTGAGGAGAGCATGCCAGAGGTTGAACAATCCGTGCAGCACATTATTACCGACGTATCGGGTAAAGTGGATCAACAAGACAAAATTGGAAAGAAAAAACTCGCTTTTCCTATCAAGCATGCACGTTATGGAATATATGTAAATTTACTTTTTGAAGCCAGTGTACAAGCAATTGCAGAAATTCAGCGACGTATGCGTTTGCGCCAGGACGTATTACGTTTTTTGATTACTGAATATGATCTTGAAACTCATCAGCGTGAGGCAGAGCGTCAACAAAAGTCGCGCGAGTATAAAGCCCGCGTGGCGCAGATGGCGCCAGTAGTTCCGGTTGTACCTTCCCTAAGTAGCCCTACGCAAAGTTCAGTGAAACAAGCGCCAAGTCAAACTTTTGTCCAGCAGGAACCAAGTAAGGAAAAGCAAGTTCCTGTGAATCTTGAGGAACTTTCTAAGAAATTAGATAAAATTTTGGACGACGACATGCTTAAATGACTCCTTAGATGCTTCATCAACTTACATCACAATTATGGATTTAAATAAAGTCATGATTATTGGTCGCCTTACACGAGATCCAGAATTGCGTACGATTCCTTCTGGACACTCTGTAGCTACTTTTTCGGTTGCCACAGGGCGTGTGTGGACAGACCAACAGGGTCAAAAACAAGAACGTACCGAATTTCATAATGTTGTTGCGTGGCGAAGGCTCGGTGAAATCGCAGGGCAGTATCTTACGAAAGGCCGACAAGTATATATTGAAGGTCGACTTGAAACACGCTCGTGGGATGATCCGAACGGCACCAAACGCTATCGCACCGAGATCGTTGCTGAGAATTTGATTCTTTTGGGTTCTGCACGCGAGAATGCTCAACGTACTCAAATTCCGTCTGCACACGACTTTGCTCCGTCTCAGAAATCATCGCAAAATGCCCCATCATCAACACCTTCTGCAAAAACTCCTACACAGACTCCAAAAACGCCTCAACAAACTGGGGAAGAAGTCATTAGCGTCGAAGACATTCCATTTTAAATATCATTATGCAAACGCCACTAGAATCGCCACATGTCTGTTATTTTTGTATCGAAGGTATGGAAGTCATCGATTACAAAAATACGAGTGTTTTGCAAAAATTTATTTCCTATTACGCTAAAATTTTACCGCGCCGTCGTACGCATACGTGTAGTAAACATCAACGTAAACTCGCTTTGGCTATTAAACGTGCCCGCATTATGGCACTTCTTCCTTTTACTAACCGTCATGTCTAATTCCTATGTTGGACATGAATAGTCTTAAGGTCGGGACAGTGATTTCCTATGAAGGTGCTCCGTATGTCGTGACTTTTTCCCAGCATGTACAGATGGGTCGTGGCAGTGCCGTGCTTCGTACGAAATTGCGTAATCTTTTGAGTAGTCAAGTTTTAGAGCATACTTTTAAACACGGTGATAAAATTGATGAAGCGGATCTTATTCGCACTCGAGCGAATTTTCTGTATCGCGATAAGGACGAATTTTATTTTATGGATACAAAAACTTTCGAACAATTTGCTTTGTCGATCGAACAACTTGGTCATCTCGCTTCTTTTTGTAGAGAAAATAGTGACGTTGATGTGATGTATTACGAAGGTAAGCCTGTGAGTCTTGAACTTCCTAAGAAGATCGCTTTCAAGATTGTACAGACCGAACCTGCGGTGCGAGGCAATACAGCACAGGGGAATGTGATGAAACCTGCGACACTCGAAACAGGGTATGTAGTGCAGGTACCAATTTTTCTTAAAGAAGGGGATACTGTGATTGTCAACACTGAGATTGGGAATTATGTTGAACGCGCTTGAATTTTAACTTGATCATTCCCTCCGCTTTTGGCGTGAGGTACTCTCTTTTGACATGAGCAGTGGCGGTTGATTCCTTGTTTCGAGACACCTTCTTCAATTCTCTGTCCATGAAATATACAAAAATTATTTGCACGCTTGGACCAGCGTCGCAAACTAAAACAAAACTTTCGCGCATGCTTTCCGCGGGTATGGATATCGCGCGTCTTAATTTTTCTCATGGAACACTTGCTCATCATCGTTTGCTGATTCGCAATGTTCGTGCTGCAGCTGCGAAACTCGGAAAATCTATTGCGATTATTCAGGATCTTCAAGGACCTCGAGTACGCCTCGGCGTGTTGCCCAAGGCGGGTGTTTTAGTAGAGGCGGGTCAGGAAGTTATTTTGGCGTATAATAAAAAATTTCATCCGAAAATTCTACATATTCTTCCGATCGACAGCCCGTTCTATAGAGATGTTCGTCCCGGACATCGTATTTTTCTTCAGGATGGTTTGATTCAAATGGAGGTTACTCACGTGCGCAATACATTGTGCTATGCACATGTGAAGAAAGGCGGTACTTTGTTCAGTCATAAGGGTTTGAATGCTCCGGATACTTTTTTTTCGTTCCCTTCTTTTACTTCCAAGGATAAAAAAGATCTCCTTTTCGGTTTACGGCAGCAACTTGAATTTGTCGCGCTGTCGTTTGTGCAGCGTTCGAAAGATGTGGATGTTGTTCGGCGTTTTTGCAAACTTCACGGCCGACGTTCGCGACCTCATATTATTGTCAAAATTGAACGACCGCAAGCTGTGGAATATTTTGATGAGATTCTCGATGTCTGTGATGCGGTCATGATTGCTCGTGGCGATTTGGGTATTGAGATACCATTACAGGATGTTCCGATCGTTCAAAAAGATCTCATCACTCGTGCTTTGCGTGTCGGAAAACCGACGATTATTGCAACACACATGTTGGAATCTATGATAGAGAAACCGCGACCTACGCGCGCAGAAGTATCTGATATTGCTTCGGCAGTCGTTGATCACGCAGACGCTGTGATGCTTTCTGGGGAAACGGCAAATGGAAAATACCCTGTGGAAAGTGTCCGTATGATGCATGACGTGATTATTCGTACAGAAGCCTCCCGGTATAATGATTTACCGCTCGATTTTTTTACAGATCAGGCAAAAAATCTGGGTGATGTGAATTTCCGTAGTCAATTGGATTCTGTTTTGCAAAAATTGTCTTCTCAAAAGCCTCGAGCACTTTTTGTGTTCACACCAGATGGTCAACTTGCGCGCATGATTGCTCGGTACCGTCCCGAGATACCTCTTTATGCTGTGACACATTCTCGTGATGTGTATCATACACTTTTTCTTTCGTGGGCAACGATTCCAATACTTGCCCCCAACCAAGTCTTTACAAGACAACGTAGTTTTGTTTTGCGAATGGTAAAGCAACGTAAACTTCTGCATAAGGGTTCCAATGTCACGTTTATTTTTCTCAACATCGAAGGCAACCTTGCCTTTGAGATGCTTCAAGTTTAATCCTTTGTCTGTTTGTAACGCTTGACAGATTCTTATCATCTCGTATACTCAACGGTAATTCTTCATGCAATGTGCACTTTCGATGAGTGTGCGAGACCTTTTTACCCTTATCATCAGGAGGTAGTGATGTTTTTAAGCCCACGAAATGGAGGACAGACGATCGACCTTTCTCGAGTTGTCGAAGTTGATGGGGTGCAATTTTCCCCTCGTGATGGTTGGACACAAACTTGCGTACAGATTCGCAATCACGCTTCACCTTTTACGGTGAAGCTCCAAGCAGCTGATGGAAAAGAACGCTCTTTGCCTATCAGTACTTGTAAGATTGCGGGCATCGGTACTGTAATTCGGATCGGTAACCAGCAGTACTTGATCAACGGCTAACTCCTTCTCCTTCCTTCGAATCTGGAATTTGTGAGTGCATTTGATTCTCTTCGGTTCTTCCTTGTGTGATTGCAGTACTTGCAAATTCCAGATTCCTTTGTTCTGCAGTTGTGACTTTCTCAATTTGCACTTTTTGTTTCACATTTCGTTTTTTTCTCCATCGCATTTTCTTTTCTTTTACTTTTTGATACAGTGATCTTTGATCACCTTTTTTATTTTTGGAAGGATGCCGGAGCGGCTGATCGGACCTGCCTGGAAAGCAGGTGTGCCCCAAAAGGGTACCGTGGGTTCGAATCCCACTCCTTCCGCCAGTTGGAGAAAGTTGAGACCTTTCAATTTCAAATAATATGCGCCTCAGATTCTTGCAAAGTTTTGATAATATCCAAATTTTTTATCTTTTGGCGTTTCTTCAGGGGCTTTTGTTTTCGCAAGGTATTTGGCAGCTGTATTATTTACGTTTTACGGATTATTCTGGTATTGGTTTGCTCGAAGCAGTGTTACTTTTCACAGCGCTGATCACTGAAATTCCTACCGGCGCTCTGGGTGATGTTATAGGCAGACGACGTATGATGATAGTTTCAACCCTTCTGGTTTTCGCTTCGAGTATTTTTTTAACATTTGCGCCGAGTATTTTCTATTTGCTTGTTTCGATGGTTTTTTATGGATTGGGGTTAACGTTTGCGTCGGGGTCTCGAGAAGCCTTCATTTATGATTTTTTGAAAATGCGTCACGCTGAAGAAAAATACGATGCGGTTCTTGCGAAAGCAAATACTTTATCGCTTATAGCCGTGGCAGTTGGTACTTTACTCGGTGGCTTTTTTTATCATCTGTGGTTTCGATTGCCTTTTCTCGCCGAAGCAAGCGTGGCTTTTTTGACTGTCTTTATTGCTCTTGCTTTTATCGAACCAAAGAGAGCTCATATGCAATTCGCATTCGTCCACTATGCCAAACAAAATCTCCAAGGTTTCGTTCAGCTTTTGAGTAATTTTCAGGTAGCACGACTTACGATATATATTGTGATTACTACAGCGATTTTTTATGTATTTCAAGTACTCCTGAATCAGGCGCAAGCGATGCAGTACGGATTCAATGAGGTTTTTATGGGAATTTTAGCAAGCACAATCAGTGTTCTTGCTGCATTTTTTTCTTATCTTACGCTTTGGTTCAAACGTTTTGGGTATGTCAGAGTTATAGTTGTGCTTCCCTTGATTATATCTCTGCTTCTTATCGTTTCACCTTATATCGGTATTGCCTTTGGCGGTGTATTTATTATTTTACGAACAACACTTCGAGCACCGTTTGATAATATTGCTTCCGTGTTAGTGAATTCTGAACTTGATTCGCAGCACCGAGCTACAGCTTTATCTACCTTATATTGGTTGATCGAAGCTCCTTATATTGTCATTTTTCTCGTCGCAGGAAAAGCAATCGCAAACACCTCTTCTCATGTTGTTGCGTTATTCATAGGTATCTTGTTGTTCGTCACGATCATTGTATTCAGTCTCAGTTTATTGATAAGGAAGTTTGAATCGAAACGAAATGCAACTCTTACAGATTCTGCATTCCCAAGTAAACCTATCTCGCTTGTATAAAACTTGATTTTCCATCCTCATTTGGCGCATCCGTTTACTGTGAAAGAAATGTATTTTCGATTTTATTCAGTCGTTGTTTACTGATTTTTGTATCTTCAGCGAGATTATGAATTTTTTTCTCCAATCGTTGGACATCTTCTTTGCTTGCCATTGTGTTGCTGATGAGCATGGCAAGTTTCTCTACGGCTTCATTGACGATATTTTTTACTTCTACGATCGTAGCATAGTGCATACGTGATGCTATGAAAGGATTGCTAAGATTAAGATGATGCTTCTTAACTTGAGTGTAAGCATGATTGTTCCACGAATCAATACCAAAACTATCCACAGCCGTCGCGACGGCTCGTATTTATATTTGACTTGTAGCGATTCTCAGTATTAGATGATAGAGGAGGTTTATACACAAACCTCACGCAACAAGTTGTGCGGAATTATCCAATTTATTTTTTTTCTTTATGTCAAAAAATATTCGTCAGACGCTCACATTGCCCGTCACTCCACACGAAGTTTATGAAGCGCTGATGAAGAGCGCGTTACATTCTCAATTCACTCGAAGTACAGCACGTATAAGTGCCAAAGTCGGTGGCAAGATTTCAGCATACGACGGCTATATTGAAGGAAAGAATCTCGAACTTCTTTCTGATAAAAAAATTGTTCAACGCTGGCGGGCAAGTGATTGGGATGAAGAAGATTCTTCCGTTGCGACATTTACATTGCAGAAAATTAAATCTGGTACCAAGATAATTTTTACTCAAACTGATGTACCTGATGAGCACGTTCAAGAAATTCGTCAAGGTTGGAAAGATTATTATTGGAAGCCGTTGCAAAAATGGTTTTCGGAAAAGACACGATGAATTTTGGTGGGATGCCGGAGTGGTTGATCGGGGCGCTCTCGAAAAGCGCTGTCCCGAAATTTTCGGGACCGGGGGTTCGAATCCCTCTCCCACCGCCAGTAGGTAAGCATTCGTCACAGCGCAAGCAGTTCAGCTACACTATTTTTACATCAGTGTCATGCGGGTATCGTATAACGGTCATTATGCTGCCTTCCCAAGGCAGAGAGACGGGTTCAATTCCCGTTACCCGCTCAGTATTTTTCAAAATCAAGAACCCCCGCAATACGTGAGGGTTCAGAATGAAAATGCACTCGTAGCTTATTTTATGGCGCTTTCTTCTCTCTGTGCTTTGATTAATCTTGTCAGCGTTTGCACCGCCTCAATAAGCGGCTTCATAATTCTTGCAATGTTCTGTTCATGAGTAACTTTGAATTTTTTGTGATTCTGCATTTCATTTTCAAGCCATTGACAGTGTAGTAAAAGATTAGCAATGCTTTCTGTTGATATACAACCATCTTCAATGAACTGCTTGATAATGTCACAATCCTCGATCCCCATTGCTCGGATTTCTGAGTATCCGTAAAGGAAAGTGTGCTCATCTTCTTCACTCATGAATCTCCTGACTTTGTCTACGAGGTTTTGCAATACGATCGCTAGGCAGATTGCTGTAGTGTTTCTCGGCATGATTTTTATTCCTTTTTGATAGTGAGGCATTACATTGTCACTCTGTAATGCCTCAAAATTTATCTCTTTGTTGGCGGCCAGTTGGGTTGTTCTGGCATCCACCAAATTACTGTTTTTTCGAACTCTCTACCGAAGTGACACTCGTCTCTTACGACCTGCCAGAATGCACCGGGATTCGTATGCGCTGCAATGAATATACTGTGATTTTCCGAATTCAACTGCCAGTCAATGTACCATTGCCAATCAGTCGAAGAGACGATCGGTTGTGCAATACCACAGAGTTGTGTGTGCCCCCCGTTATTCAATGTAGCGATAATGTACCAACGGTTGGGATAGACTTCGTACTCACCAAGATTTACAAAATCGCGTACGCCGCAAGCAGCGTAATGTGGATATTGCAGAGGTTTGTTAATGACCCCATAGTATACGAAGATATCTGGTATTGAACTTTCTGCTCCAAATTCGACGACTCGAACAGCAGGAATGGTTTCATGTATTTCATACAGAAAACCTCGAACGAAACAATCAGCAGATATTTTAATCTTTGTACCTACGAGTTCTTCATGAACTATTGGGAAAGTCGGACACATGATTTTATCCTCCGTGATTGTGGAAAGAACAGATTCGCATTATTGAAGCACCGCTCTGAGATACTTCCGATCGTAAGACCGTGGCGGTTCACTGCAATGATGACGATTTTATTTGATTTACTTGACTTTGTCTATATTTTCACTTATAATGTGATGAAAGTAATTGTTTCTCAAGCCAAAATCCTTTATTCTTTCAAAGTAATGCATGAATATTTTACAGGAAATAGGCCTGACAGAGCGCGAAGCAGAGATTTATAAACTTCTTTTGAAATTAGGAGAATCTCCTGTTTCAGTCATACTCAAAAACACAGGATTTCATCCCCAGGTAGTCTATCGAGTGATTGATAATCTTGTAAAAAAAGGCTTAGTCATCGAGAGTACACGGCGGCATAGGAAATATGTGCAAGCAGAAAGTCCGCGTGTCTTGGAAAGATTGGAACAGTATCGCATGGAAAAACTCCGTATAGCCATTCCAGAACTCATCGAACTTCAAGCATCTTCAAAAGAAGCGATGGTTCGTGTTGCGAAAGGAGACGCAGCTGTGCGAGCATTACGTCAACGTGGTATTGATGAATTAAAGTCCGGCGCTACGTATTCTATTATTGGTGGATCAGGAGATCGATTTTATAATGTGATGGGTGATCGATATGCAGAGATTGAACGAAAACGCATAAAAAAGAGAATCACCAAGCGGTTGATATCATTTGAACATGAGCGAGCGAAGTTTGCGAAAGATCCTTATCGTGAGCATACGGAGTTTCGTTATTTATCCGATGACTTTCCGATTATGACGAGCACGAATATTTATGGTAATACGGTTGCAATAATCATATGGTCGTCAGAGCCTATTGTGATCACTATTGAAAGTTATGAGGTCGCAACGAGTTATAAAGAATATTTTCAGCTCTTGTGGAGAATGGCGGAAGTTTAATTTCAGAGTTTAGTTCCGCAATCTGTATAGTTTTTTCGACAGGATTTTTATAACGTTGTAAATTCAGTCTGCGTTTTGCGCAAAATGAGTTCATTTCATCAAAACAAAGGAGGTGTACAATGCCGACAGAGGCGCTGTACAATCTTGGAACCAGGACTATGCGCGAAGAAATTGCGCATCCTGGAAATCCTGCGCTCCAGCATCCTGGATGGGAGATTCACATCGAAGAAGGGAGAGGTTGGACCTACTTTGAGATCGTGAATCCGAGTAAAGGTCGTATGCTTGGTGGCGGATACACGCGGTCTGAGATCGTTGAGATCGAACGAGAAGAAGAAGTTCCTGAGCTCGTTATTGTGCCAGGGAGTCCACACATTTTCCTTGGAGGGAGTAACCCGAATACGGCTTATTTCGCTACGACCCAGAGTTGTATGCTTGTGTTGGTGAAGCCCCAGATCGAACCGGCGGTTGAGCGACTTGATAGTGAAACCGCCAAAGCGGAACTGATCAAAGAGATTATTCCGCTGCAGTTTCCGGAAGAAGTTGATCAGTTGATGGCACGCACGGCCGCTCTGATGGAGCGTGGGTGTTGGGATCCAAAAGAGCCGGTTTTGGTTTGCGCACTCACCAAAGCGATGTTCGCAGAGATTGCTCGGCTCGATCGAGCTGGCAAAATTTCAGTCACTGGTTGAATACTGCATGCGATTCCATTTAAAATTTGTTCGTTTCATATAAGCTCGCTGATACACGTATCTTCAGCGGGTTTAAAGTTTTAATTATGATGTACGAGTCTATTGAGTTTGATATAATAGCAACTGAGGCCGCGAGTCCATTTCCATTTTTATTTGTATATTTATGGGGATTATTCCATTAGCGAAACTTTGTGATCTTTCGGGTAGAACGGCGATTGTGACTGGCGGTGCGGTGGGAATTGGATACGGGATTGCTTACCGACTCGCTGAGGCTGGCACACATGTTATGATTGCGGACATGCATAAAGCGAATGTCGAAAAGGCAAAACAAATTTTGCGTAAGCACGGATGGAGCGTCGAAGTAATTGTTGCTGATGTTTCTCAGCTGACTGATGTAAAAAAAATAGTCGAACAGACCGTGAAATTTTTTGGCAGTATCGACATCCTTGTGAATAATGCCGGTATTTATTCAAATATTCTAGTTATGAATATGTCGGCAGAGGATTTTGATAAAGTTATTGCTGTGAATCTGAAAAGTGTTTTTCTATGTACGAAAATCGCTGCTAAACAAATGATCTCTCAAGGTCGTGGCGGGCGGATCATTAATATTACTTCCGTTGATGCATTACATCCATCATCTGTGGGGTTTGCGCATTATGATGCTTCAAAACATGGTGTGTGGGGATTTACTAAAAATATTGCTCTGGAGCTTGCGCCTCATAAAATTTGGGTGAATGCTGTTGCTCCCGGCGGTATTCTTACACCGGGTGTGCAGGCGTTTCAAAAGCAGATGAAACTTCCTCAAGGTGTGGACGCGAAAAAACTCCTCGAAGCGTTTCTAGCGAAGATTCCTATGAAGCGCATGGGTGAACCCGATGATATTGGGAAGGCCGTATTATTTTTGGCTTCTGATATGTCTTCTTATATGACAGGTAGTCAAATCGTTGTGGATGGCGGTGTACTTTTAAGCTAATTCGTACTGCTTTGTTCTCGGGGCCTTTTCGTTTTTTCACAGTATGTTTTTGTGTTATAATCTTAAGAGATCGTTTTCAATCGTCCTTAATTTAAATTTTCGGCTTCGTCTCTTGCATAAGAGACGTTGCTTCGAAGAGATAAAAATAAACACTATGCGTACCATATTTCGATTTTTTCAAGCAAGCTTCGTGCTTGCTTTGTTCGGTCTGGTCAACTTAGGAATATTTTCTTTGCAACCCGCACTTGCTACTCACATTACGATTGTTCGCGGTCAAGTGACTGATCAAAATAGTTCTCCTCTCGCACAGGTTCGGTTGGAACTCCATACTCCTGATGGCACAAAAACTACACAAACCCAAACTGACGCGAGCGGTAACTATTCTTTCGCGCCTGCCGATGGAACTTTCGCTACCGGAGATCAGTTAGTGCTTGAAGTGCAGGCACCTTCTGGTTATAATACTCCATCAAATAGCCCAACGAATTTTACGTGGGATGGCGGTACGTATTCTGGAAGTCCGGTGAATTTCCAACTTGTAAACGCTCCCAAAATTTTAACAGGCACTGTCACGTACAAAGATACTGAAGCAGTCAATCTTAATGCAGATGTGAGAGCATGTCCTATGAACAGTCCAGGAGTAGCATGTGTTGGTACGCATGTGGATGCGACCGGTGTCTATACGATCAATTTGCGCGGCGGTGTGAGCGCGTGGATAGTGGACGCTTCAGTGAACTTAAGTGATCATAATACTGATTGGCTTTCTTTAGAACCCCCGGCTACCGTCACGTTTACCAATGATAATTCTCAAGAAACAAAAACACAGGATTTTGTCACTGAAAAAGTTGACGCTTCTATCACCGGCATATTTTTGGATGCGAATGGCAATCCTTTAACGAGCAATCAATTCCGCGCAGATTGTAATTTTACCCGCTCCGATGGCGTTGGAACGGTTCGTAAGGTTGATACGCAGAGCAAATTGACTCGTATTGGTTTACCGGCTGGTATTTATCAATTGTGGTGTTTTCATAGCGCGCTTGCCGGTCAGAGTTTTCGTTTGTCGGACGTAGTATTTGTTTTAAAGCCCGACGAAGATAAAGATCTGGGTACGATCCAAGCCGTGAGTAACTCATCGAAAATTTCCGGAAGTGTAGAACTTTCAGATGGTACTCCAGTGACGCAACGACAAGTAACACTCACACGATCCGGAACGCCAGAATTTTATACAGCCGATACAGATGAAGATGGAAACTTTACTTTTCAAAATCTTGCGGCAGGCGAATGGCAGTTGGGTATTACGCAGGGTCAAGGTGATGTTTATCGTTTACTGCAAGCAAAGACAGTCGTGATCGAAGAAAATGGAGATACTTCTTCTGATAATATCCTTGTTCTCGAGGCGCTCGATAAACAAATTACTGGTACACTGAAGGATTCAGACGGCGCGACATTGGATACTTTTACTGGCGCTGTGTTTAGTGAAACAGCGGATGGAGAATTTTTTACTGCTCCAGTCAAGGAAGGTACCTACACATTGTTTTTACCGAGCGACCTCAAAGGCGAAGAAGTACAACTCGGTGTATCCTCGGATGTTGGTTCTGATATGGCGTTAACTAAAACACATTCCGTAACAGTTTCTGATTCTACTACGAAAGATTTAACGCTGAAACCCGATAGCGCGACGATATCGGGACAGCTGACGAATGAAAAAGGTAAGAAAATTTCTGTTGGAGAGAATGATGTAACGGTTGTGGCGGTGGATACTTTTGGGAATATTGAAAATGCTACGGTTGATACAGACGGTTCTTTCGCGCTTTCAGTGCCAGAAGGCGAATGGCAACTTTCGTTTCAAATTGATGCAGGCGCTGATATCACGGGCGCCCCAGTACAGGATGAGTTAGTAACGGCAAAGGCAAATAAAACAACGGAAGTCAATGTCGAAACCCAAGAAAAAGATGCAACGATTCAGGGGACTGTCAAAGATAACGATGGCGAGGGTGTTCCGCTCGCGCCGGTAGTCGTCACGAATCTTCCACTTCTTGAAGCTGCGGGTACTTTTGCACCAGAAGATGTTGTGCAAGTAACGACCTCGGCTGATGGCGATGGAAAATATTCTGTGGATATTCCAGATGGGACCTACGTGGTATTTACAGGAAGTACCCCTGAGGTTGATGACCTTGTGGAACCGAATACCAAAACAGTGACGGTCAAGAAAGGAAAGGAAGCCACCGCAAATTTCGCATTTACAAAATCGTCGGCAACGATTTCCGGCACTGTCAAAGGCACCGATGGCAAGGCCGTGGATGGCGGACATATTGCGGCTTTTAGTGAGGACGGCGGTTTTATTGAAGATACGATCGACAGCAACGGAAAATTTAGTGTGTCAGTTGATGCGTCGGATAATTGGAATGTCGTTGCCACTACATTGGACGATGGTGATCTTTTGATGTCAACCGTAGAAAATATTGATGTGGCGAAGGGTGCGAATCAGCAGAATATTACGCTGACTGATAGCGGTATTGATATTCCGGGATCTTCTACACAAACTTTTGACGCCGATGCGTTGGCGAATGTTGCTTTGCCGAACGGTGCCAGTATTCAATTTTCTCCCTTTGCAGTGGATGATGCGGGTACCGTCAGTGTCACAGTCGAACCGGTGATTGACTTGAGTCCAACGCTTACTGGTACACCGGTTTCTATCGCCTACGATGTGACCGTTCGCAATGACGATGATGTGGAAGTCACGAAGTTGAACACGCCCGCGAAAATTACGATGCCTTATGACGAAAGTGTCTTAAAAGAAGCAGGTGTGTCGGAGGAAAATCTTTTACCGCAATTTTTTGCTGAAGAGGAAGAAGTGTGGAGTAATAGCGGTATGGCAGCACTCGTGAATACAGAAACGAATGAAGTTGTCGTGTATTCTGAGCACCTCACAAAATTTTCGATTAATGGTGCAGCGACGGGCGCGAAAAAGCGCACGAATCAAAATATTATTGTTACGCCGAGTTCAGCCGGAGGTCCAAATGTTAGAATTTACAATGAAACAGGGAAGCTTCAATCGCAATGGAATGCCTATAGTTCAGATCAACGGGGACATTTTGAGGCAGCCTCGGCTGATATTGATGGCGATGGTACTTATGAAGTTGTCGTCATTGCTGGCGCTGGATTGAGTTCACAAGTACGTGTTTTTGAGCAAGATGGAACACTTGTCGATGATTTCTATGCGTATGATTCATCGTATCGTGGAGGATTAACTTTTGCTCTCGGCGATATCAATGGCAATGGCCAAGACGATATTATTGTTGGTCCAGCCCGCGCGCTTCCTTTGAATGTGCGTGCGTACACGTGGGCAGGGTCAAAGTTTAAGCTGCTTGATTGGGAATGGTTTGGTGGAAAGGATAACAAAGGTATTGCGCATTTAACGACAGGCGACTTTGATGGCGATGGAGATTACGAAATTGCTGGTACGAACGGTGGTGCTACGATACATGTGTATGATTTTACGGCAAAAGGATTTTCTAAGCTCGGGCGAGGGAAGAAAAATATACGATTTGTTCCGTTTGATTCGAATGCACGTGTGAATGTTCTTGCTGCCGATATCAATGGCGATGGAGATGATGAGTTGATTACTTCTATCTTAGCAGAAGGGAGTTCTTATGTTCGCGTGTTTCAGTGGGACGGAAAGAAGTTTTCCTTTATGGCCGCGTTTTTGCCGTATGCAAAAGAAATCAAGGCTGGCGTGAATGTTGCTGCTGGAGATTTTAATGGAGATGGACGCGCAGATATTGCTGTGGCGCCAAAAGCCACGGCTGGACCTAATGTCCGCATTTACACTTGGAATGAAAAGAAACGTTTTACTTTGCTCAACGGTGGATTAGTATTTGACGCAGGATTTTTGGGCGGGGTGCATTTGACGTTTGCAAATGTTGATGATGATAGCGATGATGAGCTTGTTGTTGCTCCACAATCACGTCTCAAATCAACGGTGCGTGTGTACGATTTTGTGAAAAATAAACGCAAGCTCATTGGCGCATTTTTAGCCTTTCCAGAGAGCTTTACGAGTGGTGTGCATGTGAGTAAATAATCATGATTCGGAAATTTTTTCTTCCCATACTTTTGGGTACTGGTCGTCAAGGAAGATATTCAGAATATGTTGTCCGTTTTTTGCTTTCTGAAGTCCAACGATATCCATTATTGAAGACGCAACTTATTGATGTGCGTAATTTCGCACCTGTTCGTTCTCGGACGGATTCGTGTTTTACTGTACCGTCTTGGGAACCTACGAACATTTCTCGTCAGTGGTCAGCGATTATGAAACGTGCGGATGGGCTCATTGTTGTGAGTCCGGAGTATAATCATGGATACCCCGGAGAACTGAAAATTGTGCTGGATGAAATTTTTGATGAATATGCTCGAAAACCGGTTGCCTTATGCGGCGTAAGTTCTGGCGGGCTTGGAGGTGCGCGCGTCGTGGAACAGTTGCGTCTTGTATTTGCTGCTTTGGGTATGGTGAGTATCAAGAACGCGTTGTATTTTTCGTATGTCGAAAAGTTATTTGATAAACGGGGAGAATTGCAAGATAAAAGTTACATAAAGCACGTTCGTACGACATTAGATGAACTTGTTTGGTATGCTCGTGCGCTTCGTGTTGCTCGCAAAAATGTTTAGAGATTTGCTTCGCGGGCATTTTTTTTGATACAATTTGGAAAGAGCCTATTCGGCGACAGACCCATTTATTGAGCGACAGTTTTTTGAAGATTTTTTCGAGTGCCAACGTATGAGCGCCATACAATCTTCTTCTAGAAAAAAATTTTATATCTTTTTTGCTTTTGAACTTGTAGTATTTATTTTACTCTATATTTTTTTTCGCGTGCAACGCGATTCTCATATTCGTATTCCTGAGACCAATATCGATCAGGATAACACTGTTCTTTCTTCAGAGAATAATACTTCTTCCACACAAGACGAAGTCGCATTTACCGATACTCTTCGAAGTGGGCGGGATGTTGATTCCATGACCGATATCGAAAAAGAACAAGCTATTGCGGATGCGCTTGTCGATTTCCCGTCTTCTGAGATGACCAATGATCAAAAGTCAGCAGAGGCTTCGAGCGCATCTTCTATGCTTGTGGCAGACGAGGTTACGACACAACTTTCAGGTACATTTGACGGACGAGCACACCCAGGCAGTGGAAACGTACGTATTGTACAGGAAGGTCAAAAACGAGTGTTGATTTTTGAAGATGATTTTCGTACTGATCCCGGACCACAGCTTCATGTTTTTTTAAGCGGCACGAAGGATCCAAAGAATAGCGCTGATCTTCATGCGGTTGGCGATGCTGATTTAGGGCGTCTCAAGAGCACCTCTGGCGCTCAGATGTATACTCTTCCAGCGGAGCTGAATTTTGATATCAAAAGCGTTGTAGTGTATTGCGTGCCGTTTAAGGTTATTTTTGGTGTTGCAAATTTCTAATTTTGTTTTATGAAACTTCCACCGTTTCGGATCAATCACGTGATTGTGTCTCTGTTTATCACGTTTGTGTATTTGATTTTTGTTCCTCATGTGCCCTTGTTTCAGCAATATGCTGTCATGATAACAATTGGAACACTTGTTGCGCTTGCCTTGATTGCACGCCGAGTGAACGCATGGGTTGATGTATCTATCGCTTTGCTTCTTGCGTTGGGTTTTCTGGTAGCGCGTCTTGTGTTTCGTTCTGTAGACGATGCGAGTATTGTCTTTCGTACCGCGGCAATTCTTGCTTTTGTGTTTTTACACTTTACGCTTTTTATTGGACCTTGGGCGCGTCTCACGCCAGAGTTTTTACGTTTTTATAAGCATCGCAGGCACTTTGGTGTGGCGACGTTTTTACTCGTGCTCACGCATTCGAGTTTTATTATTGATCTGTATTTTGAATTTTCCATTCATAATGCTTTTCAGGCTGTCTTTATATTTTTTGGGTTTACGGCAAGCTTCATAATGTTTCTCTTGGCAATGACGTCGTGGGATTATGTTCAGAAGCATGTAAGTCTTGTCTCGTGGAAAGTGATCCACACTGCGACATTTTTGGTATACGGAGGATTTGTCGTCTATTTTTTCACTGTGGCTCAGGGGTTGATTCAAACATGGCAGAAAATGCTCCTCGCGTCTTTTCTTATTTTCTGGCTTCTTGTAGCTCCGTGGAGTTTGCCGAAAAAAATTCTGCACCGTGTGAATGGTTGGAAGCAACTCCACATTTTGATTTATATTGGTTATGTTTCGACGATCGCGCATATTTGGACCGGAACTGCACAGAATCAAGGGCCGCTATTGCAAGCACTCTTTTGGACTTTTGTTGTTGGTGTCGTTGCTTCCCATGCACATGGTTGGTTGCTGATGTGGCAACAGTGGCGCGCACGCAAGCGTGTTCCACGGGAAGTGATGGAGATAAACGGCAGTACGTATTATTTGTTGGATCGAGTAGAAAATTTGCAAGCTGGAGTGGGACGACGTTTTGATATTCAGGGTACTCCACTTGCAACTTTTCTGCATGATGGTCGTTTTTTTACTTTATCGAATGTGTGCCCACATCAAGGCGGCCCGATTTCACAAGGGGAAATTGTGAATGGATATGTTGAATGTCCGTGGCACCGGTATCAGTTTAGTGTTCAAAACGGTCTCGGTCCTCCGGGTTTTGCCGATTGCATAGCCTATTATGATACGCAAGTTCAGAATGGTGCAGTGTATGTTTCGCTCGAACGGGTGCAAAATAAAGATCAATGTGGCAAATGAATAAAAAGTCACAAAAGTATGCAAAGCGATTGCAAGATACTCGTGGATTACTGCGAAAGTCTAGGAATTTTTCTGTTTGCATTGGGCAAGCACTAGAATTTCCTGAAGGTTGCGGTCGTACTATTATTATTGAACACAAAAAGTATGCGGTCTTTCGGTTTCAAGGAAAGCTTGGTTGTATTGGAAATAGTTGCCTGCATGCCGGTGGTCCGTTAGGTGAAGGTCGTATTCGTGACGGTCGAGTGTATTGCGCTTGGCATAACTGGGATTGGGATTTTCAGACAGGCAGGGGATATGGAGATGAAAGCGTTGGTGGATACGCTATTTGGGAAGAGAACAACAAGGTGTATGTTGATCCCGCGCATGTTATTATGCCTTTGAAAGTCGCTCCGGCGCATAAAAAAATTACGATTACTCCAAAAGTATTTGATGATGGTACATTGCGGATTCTTGGTATTTCCACGACGATGATGAATCTCGAAAATCCTCGCGCTTCTACTTCTGAATACACATTGGAACAGGCGTTTTCCGCATTCCAGGGCAAACAGGGTTTTGAAACGCGTGTACTGAAACTGAGAGAGTTGCGCTTTCGCACCTGCGAAGGGTATTATTCTCGTGATAAAGCAGCTTGCCTCTGGCCATGTTCTCTTACGCAGGCTGATAAAGATGATCAATTGATTGATTTATATCGAGCCCTTGTGGAATGGTGCGATATTGTGATTGTTGCAACGCCCATTCGGTGGAACAGTGCTTCGAGTTTGTATTATAAAATGCAGGAACGACTCAATTGTATTCAGAATCAGATTACTTTGTATGATAGGGTGCTTATTAAAAATAAAGTTGCGGGATTTATTATTACTGGTGGACAAGACGGCGTACAGGCCGTTGCTGGAAGCATGATGATGTTTTTCTCTGAACTTGGCTTTACATTTGGACAATTTCCATTTGTGGGTTGGAGCCGCGGGTGGTATAATGAAAACATGAAAACGAATTTCGGTGACGCGCAGAACAGCGATCTTGTGTCAGAAGCGGTGAAAATGATACAGCGCGCTTGCGAGCTTATTGCTACATACCGAAATCAACAGCATCATTATTCTAGCCATAAGAGGCATAAATAATTTATTAAGTAATCTATGCTGCAAGATACAAAACAAAGATTGAGGACTATTTTTCGCTTTGTTGTTGGCGGTCTCGTTGTGCTTATCCTTCTTGGCATCGTAGGCCAATTTTTTTCCGGTATCGCGTCTTCTGTAAGGGATAATTTTTCTTTCATAGGTGTATCGAAGAAACAATATGGCGAAGCTTCCTACGAATCAAATCTCGGTTCGGCTGACTCTGGAAGTTTTTTGGGTCTCGTCAGGACAACAGACACGTCTTCTGACACCTACACATCGGCACCACGTTCTGAGTCCTATGATTCCAATACTACTACTACGGTAATGGAAGGGAAGTTGACACAACGAAAAGTTATTCGCAATGGATCGCTTTCGCTCTTGGTGAAAGAAGCCGAATCAGTTGCAAAGAAAATTCATAGCATCGCTACTCAATATAAGGGGTTTGTTTCGCAGTCGCGTGTGTATGAAGTTTCTGATGGTGTAAAATCAGGAAATGTTACGATTCGTATTCCCGCTGCTGATTTTTATAAGGCGCTCGGTGAAATTAAAGCTTTAGCGATCAAGGTAGAAAATGAACAGGTTGATGCCGATGATGTGACCGAACAGTATATTGATCTTCAAGCGCAACTCCGAAATTTGCAAGCTGAAGAGCAGCAATATCTTGAAATCATGAAATCAGCAAAGACTGTGGAAGAAACGTTGCAAGTTTCTGAGCGTTTGGCGAGTGTGCGCGGACGTATTGAGCAGATTCAGGGACAATTGCAGTATCTTGAACGCCAGGTTGATATGTCTACGATTTCTATATATTTAACAGCTGAAGCTGATGTCGAGGTTTTTGGTGTTCGCTGGCGCCCGCTCTATGAATTGAAGCGCGCTTTCCGAGATATGATTGAGGGTTTGACGAATTATGCTGATTCCATGTTCCGTTTCATATTGAGTTTACCAGTCATTATTTTGTGGGTGGTAACTATTGGCGTGATTGTCATTATTGCTTTTCGGATATTGCGCTGGTTTGCGCGTCGGTTTTTATCGTTCCGTCACTTTTTTCAGAAAAATGATGTGAAGAAAAACGGAAAAAAGAACGGTGTTTCTCCATCGGTATAATGTCATTATGGAATATATTGCCACTGACATTCCAGGAATTTACATTATCGAACCTAAGGTGTTTGGTGATGCGCGCGGGTATTTTTTCGAATCATTTCGTTTGGATGAACTTCGTGCACATATCGGCGATTTCCAATTTGTCCAAGATAATCAATCGCTTTCACGGTATGGTGTATTGCGTGGATTTCATTTTCAGCGCCCACCTTATAGTCAAGCAAAGCTTATGCAGGTCTTGAGTGGATCTGTTTTGGATGTCGCAGTTGATATTCGTAAAGGATCACCAACGTTTGGTAAGTATATTGCCGTTGAACTTTCTTCGGAAAATAAAAAACAACTTTTTGTATCAAAAGGTTTTGCGCATGCTTTCCTTGTGTTAAGCGAAACGGCTGTGTTTTTTTACAAGTGTGATGAGTATTATCACCTAGAGAGTGAGAGCGGTATCCGTTTTGACGACCCCAACTTAGGTATCGATTGGAAAATCCCAACGAAAGATATACAACTTTCGGAAAAAGATAAGCAACTGAAGATGCTCACTGAGATAGACATTCCATTTGAATATACTCAGTAGCATATTGCGGAAACGCATCATCTAAAAATGTATGTCTTTGTCTATTGTAGTGACCGGCGCTTTAGGTCAACTTGGATCCGAAATTCGGGAACTCGCGTCGCAGTATCCGTATCATTTCGTTTTTACTGATCGTGATGAACTTGATGTTACAACTCCTAAGCAAGTCAAGGAGTTTTTTGTGCAACATCGTTTTCGTTGGTGTATCAATTGTGCTTCGTATACAGCTGTTGATAAGGCGGAGAGCGAACGGGAACAAGCTTTTAGTGTGAATGCAGAAAGTGTCAGAAATCTTGTCGCAGCGTGCTGCGAAGTTGATGCGCAACTTTTGCATGTTTCTACTGATTTTGTTTTTGATGGGATGAAGAGTTCTCCTTATACAGAAGATGATGAGACTCACGCGCTGAGTGTCTATGGAGCTAGTAAACTTGCTGGAGAAGGCGAGGCGCTGAAGTACCCGAAAAGTTTTATTGTGCGTACGGCGTGGCTGTATTCTTCATTTGGGAAAAATTTTGTCAAAACAATCTTGCGACTTGCCTCAGAGCGGAAGGAGATTGGTGTTATTTTTGAACAGGTTGGTACGCCGACGTATGCACGTGATCTTGCTCGTGCACTTCTTGCAATGATCGCGTATAGCGAGGCACATTCCTATACACTTTCTGATTTGTACGGTCTGTATCATTATTCGAATGAAGGTGTCGCGAGTTGGTATGATTTTGCTCAGGCGATTGTGGATGCTGCTGGATCTTTATGCCTTATAAAACCTATTGAAGTGAAAGATTATCCAACGCCAGCTCGCCGGCCTTTCTACAGCGTCTTGAATAAAGGAAAAATTAAAAAAACTTTTGATATTTCTATCCCGCATTGGCGAAAGAGTTTGGAGGAATGCATGAAATTGCTTTTGCGTGGTTAGGTTTTTTCTTTCTACCTTGAATTACGAAACCCCCATCATGGGGTCCTGTCACCGATTCACCTTTTCCGTGCTCATCCCTATGAAACGGGATTCCGCGCGGGAAAGGTGAATCGCTGCCACCCCTGAGGGTTTCGTAATTCAAAGCTTTCTATGAAAACGTATCCGCTACGTACAAGATTTGCACGCGATATTGTCACAGAATTTCGTGTGCCGCTGCGTTTGAGTCGTCGTGTGATTATTCTTTGTGATGGCATGCCAAGCGTGCCTTCACCGAGTCGGCTCCTGGATTTTTTTTGGAAAAAAGGGTACTGGGTGTTTCGGCTGCGGTATCGCGGAACATGGGAAAGCGGCGGGCGATTTCTTGCGCGTTCCCCGCACGAAGATATTCTTGCTGTGATTGATGGATTGCGAAAGAGTTTTGTAAGTATTGCTGATAAACGGAAATTTACAGTTACGCCTGAACATATTTTTATTATTGGACAAAGTTTCGGAGGAACTGCAGCAATTTTATCGCTCCTTGATGCTCGTGTCGATAAAGTCGTAGCACTGAGTCCTGTTGTTGATTGGAAAGCGCCCAGTAAAGTCGAATCACTTGATTGGCTGTATTATTTTGTTCGGGAGGGTTTTGGTGAGGGATATCGTTTTCGCTTCGAAGATTGGAGGAAGCTTATTTCTGGAAAATTTTTTAATCCTCAAGCGCATGTTCGAGACATCGATGGATCGAAACTCATGATTCTTCACGCGCGAGATGATAACGTAGTATTGTTTGGACCTGTGAAGCGGTTCGCACAGCGAGTCGGTTGCGAATTGATGTTACTCAAGCGCGGCGGACATGCACAGAGTTCGTGGCTTTTACAAAAACGTATCTATCGCCATGTCCGAGGATTTCTATTGCATACTTAGGGGTGAGATGTTATTGGCGGTCAAAGTATTTTTCGGTCATGATATGTCAAAAATTTTGTTGGTTATTATCTCTGGCCCGCCCTGCACTGGAAAGACAACGTTTGGTAAAAAAATAGCCAGAGAATTTCGCCTGCCTTTTATCAGTAAAGATGACATCAAGGAATCTCTCTTTGATGTTCTTGGCGTGAAAGATCGTGGATGGTCAAAGAAATTGGGTTTAGCTGCATACAAAGTTTTATATTACTTTACTGAGTCACTCTTAGCAGCTGGAAAATCAGCTATTATCGAAAGTAATTTTAAGGCTGAGTATGACAGCGAGAGATTCCTTGATTTTCAAAAGAAGTATGCCTTTACTCCTGTTCAGATTATGTGTAGAACAGATGGCGAAATTCTCTTTGAGCGTTTCAAAAAACGAGCGGAGTCCGGTAAACGCTATCCAGGACATGTGGACCAGAGTAACTATGACGAGTTTAAGAATGTATTATTGGAAGGTTATCATGCACCCCTGGATATATCTGGCAAAGTTTTTGACATTGATACCACGGTATTTGAAAGTATTGATTACGAAAAGCTCTTCGAGACGATTCGTTCGGCAACCAATGACAACTCATACAGCATACACGGTCTTACAAAAGGAAAATTCGGATCATTTTTTTAAAAAGGCCCTTTTGAAATTTTTTATAGATGCATAAACCCCGTGCCAGTTTGTTCCGAAGAACTCTCTGGCACGAGGTAGTAGTCGCGTTCGTGTCATCGCACAACAGCGGATATCTTTCAGGGCGTGGCTACGTTTGTATAAGAGCCTTTTTTGCTCTTCTGTACATCACGACCGCTGTGAGACATAAAAATGCATAACCGACTATTAGCGGGATCATTTCTTTGAGGTAAAAATCTGTACCCACAAGAATGAGTGCAACCAGTGGTAGAGACATGCCCACCATCAAAAAAATGAGATCAAAAGCGGTCGTGTTTTTGTTAATCACATATAAAAGGGCAGAAAAGGCTATGGCTGTTATGGCGACAGAAGCATAGATCATCATGAAATAGTACCTCCCTCTGTGTTAGAAAGTTTGTGCTACTGAAAATAATGTATGTCATTAACATAAAAGTGTCAATTCCGCTCTGCTCCTCAAAAAATTGACTTGTGTTTATGCGCAACCCCACTATAATAAAACAAGTGTGTGCCGCATAAAACTTATGCATAATAAAAATTTTTCAGAATACGTTTTGCGCGTTGTACAATCTATACCCAAGGGACAAGTTTTGACATATAAAGAAGTTGCGCGGCGAGCTGGCAGGCCCAAGGCATTTCGAGCGGTTGGAAATATTTTACACAAGAATCGCGACCCGCGCGTTCCTTGTCATCGCGTGATTCGTTCTGATGGAATATGTGGTGGATATAATCGTGGAAAGCACGTGAAGCTTCGGAGACTTCAAAAAGAGGGGATTGTGTTTTATAATAAACGTGTAGATCTGAAGCAGAGCTGAATAAGTAGCTGAGCGTTGTGAAATTTTTTGTTTTCATTTACTCCTTTTTATCTCCTTTAGTTTTTCAATCCATCTATGTTTTCCCGCCTTGTTTTCGCAAAAACATTCTTCCTCACGATACTTTTTGGTTTAGGTTTTGCTTCTTTTGTTTTTGCTGCTGGCGGGGGAGGCGGTGGAGGGAGTCGCAATACGCCGCCGCCATCGACATGCACGCAAGACACATGGGAATGCACTGATTGGTCGAAGTGTAGTCTCGACGGTCAACAAACGCGTGCTTGCACTCTCAAGAATAATTGTCCAACAGCGGAGACGCCAAAGCCTGCTGAGACACAAAAATGCACACCAGCATGTACGAAAGATACATGGACCTGTACCGATTGGAATACTTGTAGCGCCGAAGGGAAGCAGACGCGGACTTGCACGTTGACGAATGATTGTGCTCTCACAAATGATCCAAAACCAACTGAGGAACAAAATTGTACACCTCTAAAAACCAACAACACTTCGGAACAGAAGTCATCCTGTAGTGCCGATGAATTTAACTGTACTCCTTGGAGCGCATGTCAGTCAGGAGGATTCCAAACCCGCGATTGTTCTGTGGTTTTTGATTGTCCAACCGTGGAATCTTCGTTGCCGCCAACACGTCAGTCTTGTGAATATACAGAGTCGTGTGCCGAAGATAGCTATGAATGTACTCACTGGTCACAGTGTCAGGAAGACGGTAGACAACGACGTGAGTGTAATCTCACAAACGACTGTCCTGTTGCGCAAACGCAGGTGCCAGAAACAGAACGCGTTTGTCCCGGCCTTACATGCGGTCAGCTTTCAACGCTTGCGGAACGTGTATCATGCCGGTTGAATTTGTCGGATGACAAACTTGCGCAAGAGTTTCAGATTTTGTATTTTCCTGAGTATTGCAAATCGGAAGGCAAGCAGGAAGAAAAAAATGAATGTATTCAATTGTATCAATCGTTTGGTCAATGCTGGGCATTACCGTTTGGTCAGGAACGTCGTGATTGCGGACGGAAAGCTTCCGGCATTGCTGATCTTGAGGCTGATAAGGATGATTGTCTGTTTCGTACGGGAGAGGATCGTCAGGCGTGTATAGTTGAACTGCGAGAGCGCGTCGAACATCTTTCTATTTTCTATCTGTATGAGTTAGAAATTCAAGCAGAAGAGCTTCTGGTTACTGGATTGGTGGGTTTTCAAGATGTTGTGGATTGGGAAGTGTATATTGAAGAGCAGAAAGTTGCTTTTGAGAAGGCAGCGACACTGAAGGAATGGAAAGATATATTGATTGCGGTACAAGCCCGTTGGAAAGATTTTACTTCCAAAGTTACTTTATGAACAAAAAAATTTTTCTTTTAGCACTATTCGTTTTTATACTTGCTGGTGTATTTATTTTTATTTTCCAGCGGCGGAATCCTGGCATCATTCCTCCGTCATCGCTGCAGGTCGCTTCTGAGAATGTCAATACTGCTACGAACAGCAATCTTACTAATACAGCAGTTCTTCTTGAAGATAATCTTAACGAGGCGCTTGATGCGGTCGACATTATTGAGGAATTGGAAACTCAATAACAATCATCCCCATCTTCGTACTTACGAACGATGGGGATTGAAAATGAATAATAGAGAGGTCATTAGCAATATAGCGTAGTTCACGATGCTAAGCAACATCGGGTCGTGTAAGCGCCGAAATTTTATTTCGGTCGTCATTTTTTCGCATATTCTGACGCCAGCGGTGATAGTACTTTGCGAACGGTATGAGTACGGCTGTGAGTACTATGAGTATTCCCAAGACGATGCTCAGCCGCATGAAAGGTGCAAAATTTGTTGTTACGGCTGGGGCCGCCGTGAGTAAGAAAGCGATCAGCCACGCAGATGCGTAGTCGGCTGGAAAAAGGTCAAAAATCCACGGACTCTTTGCATGCCACCAGATTTTCCATGGTTTGAAGTTTTTCACGCCGAATGCGGGATTGAGTACAAACCAGAGAAAATCCCAGAGGGTGCTCCAGACGAAGTACCTTGCGAGAATTTGACATTCGTTGGTCGCCGACCATTTTGGATGTGGTGGAAGGAAAAATCCGATGTGAAAGATCATCATCGTGAGGATCGTCATGAACAGGTGATATCCTGTGAGTGGTTTGTGGTTCATGAGTTTGCCGTAGATGCGGGCTGCGGTTCCGGTTGTTCGGTACCACGTCGGAAGTTGACTTTCCCAACCGTTTTTTCCCTCGATTTCGATTTCGACCGCAGCCATTACAGCAGCAAAGATGAACAAGAACACTGCTTCGATCACGATGCTCATGGTTTTTGCTCCTTCCTGTTCCTGATCGCGCTGTTTCTCAGAAGTGTGATCATCTGTCGTAGTCTCTCGAGGAGCGGATCCATGATTTCCCTCATGGTATCCTTCTCATAGGTTTCGAAGTTTTTTGGATCGTTCAGCTTATCTCTGAGAGATTCACATTGGATGGTGAGGTTGGAGATGAGCCATTTCGGTATGTGACTAGCGTTGTATAGTATTTCGATCATCTCACAATCCTCAATTGCTTGGTGTGCAATCATTTTGAGGAGAGAAACTTCCTCATTTTTCATGTCTATGAGGTCTGCGACGTTTTTTTCGAGCCTCTCACGAATGAGAGTAATGACATGCTTCGGCATGTTTTTTCCTTTCTTTGTCAAAACTGTTGGGTTGTGAAGTTGCGAAGTTTCGTTGGGATTGTATCTTATGCAGCTTCTGATTCATTGTCAAATGTGTTTGCTGAAAATTTGTTATACTATTTTTATGAGCATAACGAATGTATCACGTGTATTGCGCGTGCGAAAGTTTGAACAAACGTTGCTTGATTTTTATAAACTTCACGGTCGGCGCAATTTACCGTGGCGAAAATCGTCAATATCGCCGTATGAAGTGTGGGTGAGTGAAATTATGCTACAACAGACGCAGGTGAGTCGCGTGATTGTGTATTACGAGCGATTTTTGAAGCGCTTTCCAACTATTTTTCATCTTGCGCGCGCTTCCTGGGAAAAATTTCTTCCTTACTATGCGGGACTTGGGTATTATCGTCGTGGACGCAATATGCTCGCAACCGCGCGGATTATTGTGAACGATTTTGGCGGTGAGTTTCCTCGTGAGAAAAAATTACTCTGCAAGCTTCCTGGAATTGGGGAATATACTGCCGCAGCAATATTGAGTTTCGCGTTTGGTGAGCAGTATCTTGCATTTGATACGAATTTGCAGAAAGTTTTTGGACGATATTTTTTTGGCAATCGACATGCGGTTTTTAATCGTACCTTACTTGATAAAGCCTTGAGAGCGGATCGGCACATACTCAACGCCGCGATTATGGATTTCGCCAACAGTGTGTGTTTGAATGCGCCTCGTTGTCCGGAGTGTCCTCTTGTACGGCAATGTCGGTATGCTCAGGAGCAAGGCAAACGAGAACGGACTCGATCGAGAGAGACTTTGGAGACTCGGGGAGTTTCTGCAATCAGCACGCAAAACTCAAGAAGGCGTCATCGCAGTGCCGTTCATAGTGCAACGAAATTTCCTATGAAACAGGCGCAGGTTTTTTTGTGGCTCCATCGGGAGCATAAGGAATACTATTCTCTGAATCCTGATACCTTTGAAGTTTTTGTTTTGCCAGCGCCTTTGAACACGCGTGAAAAAATAAAAGCATATTTTCGGAAAGAATATAATTTGGAGATTTCAGTGCGCCCACCGCATCAGAAAATCTATGTTGGTGGCAAACCAACGCTTGTTGTGAATGCGCAGATATTGTTTGGTGAGCACGAATTTGCTGTTTATTCCAAGGCTGAAGCACGGCCTGTAGGGAGTCATGCATAACCAAGCAGTACATTTCGTTAGGACACTTCACTGCGTATTTTGTAGATACCTCGATAGTGGAATGTTTGCTTTTTTATTTTTTTCTTGATAAGGTTGTTGCAAATAATAACTGTACCTTGATTTTCTATTGGCACAGTTTTCGTTTTGCGTGATTTGTTTTCGATGTAAAGATACTGAAAGGAGGTGATTCTGATGATCCAGTGTTTTGATATTCGTTGTATCACTCTGGCTGGGAAAGCGACTGCTCAATTTGTTGGTCAAAAGTTACTTGAGGCTGTGCTTCGTGACGGGACAGTGTATCTCAATGTCCCAGAATTGGCTCAAGCGACCCGTGCTTTCCGGCGGAATATGGAGCTCGTGTATCTTTTCCCCGCTGATATGAAACAGTCACTCGAAAAACCAGAATTCAATTTTCAGGTCGGCTTGACCGGTTCGCAACGTGAAAAACCAATCGCTTTGGGCGGGAAGGAGGCAAGTCTTCAGCAGGCTGATCCAAAACAGCGCTTTTTTTTCCGGACTATGACTTTCCACCCCAGTTTCCCACTTCCTATCTCGGATATCTTTACTTTGAGAAAGTCATTCCTCATCTTTTGGAGTGGAAAGAATCGGCGCTCGATTGGTGTCGAAAAATGCGGGTAGTGATCGAAAATTATGATTGGGCACTCGCTAGCGGATTGGGACTTGAACCCGATACTTTCGTGCGGTTTTGCGATCGTGGTCCACATCTGGTGGCTTCTACTTTTGTGGAACTGAGGAAAGTTTGTGAACCAGGTACTGTGATTGCTGGCGTCCATTATGATCTGAATTTTGTTTCAGGCCATGCGGGTGGTGCGATTCCAGGATTGTATGGGGAGACTCCGGATGGTCGGTGGCTTGCGATCGATCCACCGGAAAATTGTGTTGCGGTGCAGCCCGCGTGGCAACTCTGGTATCTGACAGCTGGCAGAATTCCGCGCGTTCGTCATATGGTCATTTTCGATGAACGCAACCGTGATCGTCTTCAGCAAGCAAAACGGCAATGTTTGGGATTTCCTCGGACGCAACTCCAGTATTTCAGTCACGGTTGGACTGAAAATGTTTTACAACCGCTATCACCGTTTCGAAATGCGGAGTCTGAAAAACAATTTCCACCGCAATGGGTCGGGGAATTCGTCCTCGACCGTCTGGAGGAAATTAATCTACTCAAAACTCGTCCGCTGCAAAGACCTCTTCCAGACAATTTCTAACAACCGATTATTCTGCGTTCAGTCAGTGCGTAGGACAATTCCAAAATTTCCTTTCTTTTCACCCTGAAATTTTTCAGGGTGAAAACGTTTTTGTGATATAATACACGTGTATTTGATTTTTGTTTTTTTGTATATGGCGAATGTTACGATCTACACAACTCCAACGTGCGCATACTGTAAAATGACCAAGTCATTTTTTAAAGAACACAACGTTACGTATAAAGAAATTGATGTAGCATCAGATGCGAAAGCAGCTGAAGTAATGATTCAAAAATCGGGTCAAATGGGAGTTCCAGTTACTGTTGTGGAAAAAGAAGGTAAGGCAGAATTGATTGTTGGTTTTGATCAGGACAAGTTGTCCACTGCACTTGGTATTTCTTAATGTTGTTTTGTGAGCTACAAAGTTTCGTAATTTAGATTGAGTTATGAACCCTATGAACGTATCGCATCCCTATGATCTTATTATTATTGGCGCTGGTCCTGGCGGATGTGCTGCAGCTGTATATGCTGGTCGAAAACAACTGAAGACACTTGTGATTACCGAAAGTTTTGGCGGCCAATCTATTGTTTCGAACAGTATTGAAAATTGGATTGGCGAAAAGACTATCAGTGGCGTTGAGCTTGCGAAGAAGTTAGAAGCGCATGTACGGGCGCAGGAGACTGTGACGGTGAAAACTGGAGAGAAAGTTATTGTTGTGCGTGAAGTCGGGGACATGTGTATTTCGACACTTGATTGGAAAAAACTAAGTAGCGTCGCCGCTTCTGCGAACGCTGCTTGCGAATACGAAGTTACGACTGATAAAGGAGGGGTCTTTCGTGCGAAAGCTCTACTTGTAGCGTCTGGCGGTCGTCGCCGTCGGCTCGATGTGCTAGGTGAAGCGCAGTTTGATGGCAAGGGCGTTTCGTATTGTTCTACCTGCGATGCTCCATTATTTCGCGGGAAAGATGTTGCCGTTGTTGGCGGAGGCAATGCTGGATTAGAAGCTTGCGTTGATCTTTTTCCTTACGCAAAGAAAATTTATCTTTTAAATATTGGTGACAAACTTGGCGGCGATCCTATTACGCAGAAACAGGTGTTCGATTCGTCACGGGTGACTGTGATACATCACGCGCAAACAATGGAAATTTTTGGTGAAACGCTTGTGACGGGATTGAAATATCAAGATACGGTATCAGGCGTGGAAAAGAAGCTTGCGGCGCAGGGAGTTTTTGTGGAGATTGGTTCGATACCGAATTCGGAGTTTGTAAAGGATCTTGTCCAGATGAACAAGTACAACGAAATTATTGTGGATCATAAAACGCTTGCGACTTCGCGTCCAGGAATTTTTGCGGCAGGCGATGTGACCGATGAAATTTATAAGCAAAATAATACTTCAGTCGGTGACGCTGTCTCTGCAACTCTGTCTGCGTACAACTATCTTTTGAATATTTCGAAACAGACTCCCGCGGCTCAAGAAACAGTTTGATATCAGTGAGTTTGGTGAATAATGTTTTTATAGTGTATGTTCAATACTCTCTTCATCCCAGCCTTTATCGCGGGTTTTGTGACGTTTTTCGCTCCTTGCACGTTTCCGCTGGTGCCAGGGTATTTAGCTTTTATGAGTGGCATTTCTGTACATGATCTTTCGCAGTCGCAGCGTCTGAGACGATTACGCTTTCGCGTCTTTACGAACGGCCTTTTTTACGTTTTCGGTTTTAGTGTCATTTTTATTCTCCTCGGAAGTCTTTTTGGCCTTGGCGGTGGAATTTTTATTCAGTATCGCATTTGGTTCGCACGTATTGGCGGACTCCTTGTGATTTTTTTTGGAATTCTCATGCTCGATGTGCTTCGCATTCCTTTGTTGCGATTTTTGGAAAAAGAAAAACGTTTGCACTTGCCTCTGTGGATTCATCCTGGTCATCCGTTCAGTTCGTTTCTTTTTGGCGCTGTTTTTGCTTTGGGATGGACTCCGTGCATTGGGCCGATTCTTGGGACCATTCTTATTTTCGCTTCCAATAGAGCGACTCTTGCAGCCGGCGCAACTTTACTTGCGGTTTTTGCTCTTGGTCTTGCGGTGCCATTTTTGCTTCTTGCTCTGTTTTACGGAAGTTTTTTTCGATATTTTCAAAAAATACGTCGATATGTGCGAATGATTTCGCGCGTTGGAGGCGCACTCTTGATATTTCTTGGCATCCTTATAGTGTCCGGGAATATGAGTACGTGGATTGCTTGGTTTTATCGTTTGTTTCGGTTTTTGGATCTCGAAAATCGATTGCTCGAGTTTCTCTAGTTTTTGATTCCAAAGGAGTTTTATTATACAATCAAAGCACTTTATTTTTCTTTTTCATCCTATGATGCGCGATGCAGTGCTTTCGTTTCATACTCAATTTGCTTTCGAGCCTGTGATTAATAATAAAGAAGTACTCGGGTCGCATATAAAGTTTCTCTTTGCGGGAATGGGCGGATCCCATCTTGCAGCCGATATTCTTCGCGGCTGGGATCCATCACTCGATATGATTATTTGGCATAACTACGGCCTTCCAGCGATTGCCGAAGAGGCTTTGCGTGCTCGATTGTTTATTGCAAATTCATATTCAGGCAATACCGAGGAAACGATTGATGCGCTTACGCAGGCTTTGAAGATCGGGATGTCGTGTTGCGCAATTGCTGTTGGAGGTAAACTTTTGGAAATTGCACAACAGCGCGGTTTACCGTATATTCAACTTCCTGATACTGGTATTCAGCCTCGTTCAGCACTCGGATTTTCAATACAAGCGTTGTGCACACTCCTCGGTCTTACGGAAGCCGCTTGTGAAGCGCGAGCCCTTGCGGATACGCTTAAACCTCAGGAATTGGAATCTTTAGGACAGGCGCTTGCAGACAGGCTTCACGATAAAGTCCCGGTTATCTATAGTTCTTTCCGTAATCAGGCGGTTGCGTACAATTGGAAAATTAAATTCAATGAGACCGGGAAGATTCCCGCGTTTTACAATACATTGCCCGAGTTGAATCATAATGAAATGACGGGATTTGATGTTCAAGAGGCGAGCCGGCATTTATCGGAGCGATTTTCTTTTTTATTTTTAAGCGATACTGAAGACGATCCACGCGTGCAAAGACGTATGAATGTGCTTGAAGGTTTGTATCGTGAACGTGGATTTCCCGTAGAGGTTCTGGAACTTTCCGGGCAGTCTCGGTTTTATAGAATGTTCGCTTCTCTCGTTGTTGCAGATTGGACAGCTCTTTCTGTCGCGGAAGGCTACGGATTGGAATCTGAGCAAGTTCCTATGGTAGAAGAATTCAAAAAATTAATGCGGTAATGTATGCATCTCCTTTTTGATATTGGCGGAACAAATATTCGGCTGGCGGTTTCACGTGGCGGTCAATCGTTTGAAACACCAGTGATGTTTTCAACCCCACAGGATTTTGATATCGCGATGCAGCTTTTGGAATCTGAGGCCCGCAAACTTTCTCGTGTCTCCGTCTCTTCTGACGCTGCTTTTGCTGGTGTTGCCGGCGGCGTTGCTGGTCCGCTTTTGGATCACGGTGCCATGCTTATGAATGCACCGAATCTGTCTTTGTGGAATCGCAAGCCTTTGAAGGCAACACTCATGCGGATCTTCAAGACTTCGAACGTACGTATAGAAAATGATACAGATGTCGTCGGGTTAGGAGAAGCACTTTTTGGTGCAGCAAAGGGTTTTGAGACGGTTTTGTATATGACCGTCAGTACGGGTGTTGGTGGAGCGTTTGTAGATCGCGGTAAAATTTTTACTGCAAAATATAGCCCTGAACCCGGGCATCAGATTATTGATCCAACAGGCGCTTTGGCTCCTTCAGGTTCTTTGGAAGATTATATTTCTGGAACTGCTTTGCAGCGTCGTTTTGGAAAGTCCGCACGTGATATTCAGGATCCAAAAATTTGGGAGGAGTGCGCGCGTTACCTTGCTTATGGGTTGCACAATTCTATTGTTCACTACGCGCCGGAGGTTGTTGTCCTTGGCGGCAGTCTCATTACGAAACCCGATGCGATTCCTTTTGAGAGTGTTATGCAGCATTTGAAACGTATTATGCGTATTTTTCCAGAACTTCCACAGATTCGGAAAGCCACGTTAGGAGATTTTGGCGGACTCTACGGTGCCTTGGCCTTGTGTGGACAGCGTGTGTAGTTCTGTTGCTCTTTTTATCTGCATTTAAGATAAGGCAGGGGAAGGATATATTTTTTCAAATGTGTTGTGATAAGTACTTCATCAAATAGAGAGGAAAGTGTGCACTATAGTAACTCTTTCAAATACAGATCGTTCATGTTTGGATATCACAGCTTTTGAAAAATTTATCCTTCCCCTGCCTTATCTTAAAGTTGCAGTATTACAATGTGTTTACTTATCCACAGACGGCGCTCTATAGACAACTGTCACTGTCGACGCTATAGTGAAAAGATGAGCGTTCTCTCGTTTATTTCTTAACGAGATTTTATGTCTCCAAAAAATACGCATGTTCCTCGTGCTGCATCAAAAAAGTCCAAAAATCATGAGCCAACGAATATGGACATTCTCCAGGCTATTAATGATTTTGCGACTCATGTCGAACATCGATTTCAGAGGCTTGAGAATCGGATAGCAAAAGTTGAAGCTACAATGGTCACAAAAGATTACTTAGATCAAAGGCTGTTCGATTTGAAAACAGATACTATGACAGTTGTACGTCGGGAAGATCAAAGATTCACTACTCTTGTCGATGTCTTATATAACCGAAAAATTTTGACTTCGCAAGATGTGGAACACGTGATGTCAATTGAACCTTCTGCAAAAATTTCGTAGACTTTGAAACTATACATGGGATTTATGAAGTTGTATGAGTGTCATGATTACATTCGCTCAACTATTTTTACATTTTTATTATTATTTTTTCGCTTATGAAAGGATGTTGCAATAATACTGGCCTTTGTTGCCAGACAGGATCCCTGCTGACTCCCTTTGTTGGGAAAATTTTGCCGGACGGAACATTTAAAGTGTATCACGCAGGTAAAGATAAAACGGTTTCCCTTCGAGAATTTTTGGGTAAATGGCTTGTTTTATTTTTCTACCCAGCTGATTTTACTTTTGTATGTCCGACAGAACTTGAAGATTTAGCCGAACATTATACAGAAATTCAAAAAGTTAGCGCTGAGGTTTTGAGTGTGAGTACGGATACTGTGTATGTCCATAAGGCATGGCATGATACTTCAAAAGCTATTCGTAAGGTGCGATTTCCAATGCTTGCAGATCCAGCCGGTGCATTATGTCGAATACTCGGGACATATATTGAAGATGAAGGTTTGTCCTTGCGAGCTTCTGTGATTGTCGATCCCGATGGCGTGATTAAAGCGTACGAACTTCATGATAATAGTATTGGCCGGAGTGCTGCGGAACTCTTACGTAAATTACAAGCGGCAAAGTTTGTACGCGAACATGGGGGTGAAGTGTGTCCAGCCAATTGGAAACCGGGAGCCAAAACTTTAAAACCAGGCATGGATTTGGTTGGAAAAATTTAAATTCGATCTGTTCCGTTTTGAATGTATCAAAATACCTCGTTTTTTTGCGAGGTATTTTGTGCTTTATTTTTAGAATCGCCTGAATCTTTTTTCTACTTCTGTCCAGTTGATGGCTTCAAAAAAAGCGTCGATGTATTCAGCGCGCTTTGTGCTGTAATCGGTGATGTAGGCGTGTTCAAACACGTCCATCACAAAGAGGGGTGTGCATCCAGCCAAATGTCCTATGTCGTGTTCATTCACCCAAGTATTGAAGAGTTTTTTATCATGGGGGTCGCAATAGAGAATGACCCAGCCGATGCCGCGCATTACCCCGGAAGCTTTAAAATCCTTCATCCAGTTATCAAAATTTCCAAATGTTTTTGTAAGCCTCTCGTTTGTTTTGAGCGCGCTGTTTTTGTTTTGTTTTTCTTTACTGAGATTTTCAAAATAATATTCGTGAAGACGCATGCCGTTCCATTCCCAGCCAAAACGGCGTTTGAGTTCAGCGTATTCTGGCGTTGCGCTTTTGCCTTCTTGTCGATATTTTTCAAGAGTTTCTAATAGGGTATTCGTATTTTTTACGTATCCTTCGTAGAGCCCAAAGTGGGTCGTCAGGAGCGTGTCACTGAACCCGGGGGTTCCGAGAAGATTTTGAAAATTTTTTGGTGCGTAGGTCATAGGTTTGACTCTTTAAGAGAATTATTTGTGAAATTATGGCTCTTTATGGATAAGATGGAAGAGTTTTTTTATTGAAAGGAGGAATGTTTCGGATTGAGCCCCTCAAAAAGGCCCGATATATGGATTATTTCCTAAAGCAGAAGTTTTCGCAAGGGGCTAAAATATAACAACCCCGAAAAGCAAGTATTGCTTCTGGGGTTGTTCAAAAGGTCTCTATTTTTAATCCCTCTCCAAAATTTTCTGCTCAGCCTTGTGCGGCGGCAGAGTGGAGGGTCACAATCTTAGAGAGGGAATTGTACATGAAGGAAAGGTGGGATTTGAGTCGGCGGGAATCTATATGAACTCTGCGTTTGCAAATTTTACAAACACAGAGAGAAAGTTTTAAGGTTGAGGTTTGACTTTGAGCCTTTCGAACGAGGACTCCGAAATCTCATCGCGTCGTACGCAGTAACTTCTTATGCAAGAAGTCCTTCGCTATACGAACTCCGATAAGAGTCGCGCCTAGTCGGGTACTCAAAATCATTCTCAAATCCTATGACGCTACATTTGTTGCACTGCGGCGATTTTTGAGAGAAGCGCAGTTTCCTGTCTCTGGGTCGACGTGCCTTTTTACTGCAGGCATTTCATGGAAAGGCACTCGTTCGCCGCAGTGTGGACAGAGGAATGTTTCTTCCCTGGTGCCGTTTTCGGCCGAGAAGAATCTGATTTGCTGCGGTCCACTCTGCAGGTGGATGACCTCCACGTGAGTGTTTTCTTTCGGGGATTCGCCGAGTCGCACACCAAGTGTGGGCTCTTCCGCCTTGCCGTCGCGGTTGAAGGCAGCCTGTCGTCGCTCCCAGAAGTTGATTGCGGTGCGGGCATCTTTTTCCGGTTTCTTCGAACTCTCCTCACCGCCTTCTTTGGAGTCGTTCGCTATCTCTGCGCCGAGTTCCTGTACTTCGTGGAAGAATTCAGGGAGATCCGCGACGTGATCTTCGGCATCTTCTGGTGGAAGAGGAGGCGCTATCTCCTGATGCGCAGCTGTTGGGACCGCAGTCTCGATTGTCGCATTCCGAGCGAGAGCGGCGGTGAGTTCTTCGTAGTCACACAGCGCTTTTCTGAGTTTCTTTTCGGTTTCTTCGACTCGCTGCGTGAGTTCACTGATTGTCTTTTCTGATGTGACAAGCGTTTCGAGTCTGCCTTGTTCGGCAGCAGCAACTTTTTCTTCAGCACTTTTCGCGCGAATTTCTGCCACCGCTTCCTGTGATTTAGCTACTTCGGCGCGTCTTTCGGCAGTGATTTTTTTGGTATTCGCTTGCCGAAGCTCCTCGATGAGTCGAAGGTTCTCGTCAAGAAGCGCGTTCTTATTTGCTTCAGCATTTTGCGCCTGAATGCGGTAGAAGCCCGGGTTCGTGCACCCTTCGACGTCATTATTCTGTGACTCCATCTTAATGATGTCGCTGAGTATCGGGGCCTCTTGTTTGAGCGCATCACGTTCGTTGCTGAGATTCGTATTTTTTCTACGAGCCTCATTCAAATCAACAATGATTTTCGTGCGCTCACGTTCGCTTGCTTGCAGATCCGCTTCGAGTTTTCGCTTTGTTTCTTGGAGTTGCTCGACCTTCTCTACAAGTATTCGAGTCTCGTGACCCGTGTCTCTCGTCATGTCTCCGATTTTCTTCTGAAGACTCTCTCGTGTTTTTTCCGACTTCTCGTAGTTTTTTTCGAGACGTCGGATTTTCTCTTGCTGAGTTTTGACAGTATCAGTATCGTCATCACTTGCAAACTGTCTCTTCAACACGAAGAGAATAATGAGTAGGAACGGGAGACACGCGAACATCAGAGGCGCGCGGCGCATGAAGACGTTCTGCGCGATCCAGTTATTGAGGGGATCAATGACTGGAATCCGGGTGGGATCTGCGGCAGGTTCGGCTGGCGGTGCGTCGACGGTTGGTGTTTCGGAGACGACGTTGCCGAACGTATTGGATTGCGGCAGAGTGTCATCTCGCTGAGGTTGCTGACCCTGTCCATCTTGCGAAGGCGTAGAGAGACACGCTGTCGAAGCTTTTGTTAGCTTTTCCTGCGTTTCGCTGAGTTTTTTCCGGAGCTTTTGAAGATCCTCCTCTGTTGCCTGCAATTTTTTGAGGGCATCATCGAGGTCCTCCTTGAGGTTCTGCTTTTCTGTATGTAACGCAGCGGCGTTTTGACTCACCTCTTCCGATGTCGTATGCGTTTTTTTGAGGTATTTTACTTCATTACCCGGGTGGAGCGTTGCTTTTTTTACTCCTTCTTCTTCCACCCACATAGGACCGTTGAGCATCTCTAATTGCGCTTGATACTCACCCGAGGTAAATTCCCCGGGATCATCTGACAGTCGTTGCGCGATGGACCAATACCCATCATTCGGTTCGACTGTCGTAGTATCGGTCAACTCCGTGGTCTCAAGATAGGCTAGGAGCGCTTTTAAAAATTTTTCCGATTGCTCCGCGTTTTCTTTTTCACTAAAGAAGTCGCGTCGCAGTTTGTCACCGCCATCTTGATCATCCTCCTTTATAATGACGGTGCCAGTCTGAAAGCTGATTGTCACGGTCCCCATTGCAAACACTTTTCCGTTATCCCGAGCGATCTTGCTTTCGCTTTCGGGAGCTGTCGCAATGAAGTCTGCCTTGAGTTTGTTGACGATGTTCTCGGGCAGCCGGAACACGATTGTTCTTGATAACGTTCCGGTTTGCTGTACTTGCGCGCTGACCTCCTGTGTTTGTGGTGTTTCGGTTTTGATTGTTCTGTCTGTTTTCCTATCTTCAGGAGAGCCGAAACTTCCAATGCCAGGTGTGCCGTCGACTGATTTTTCCTTCTTTTCGGCATCGGTGGCGGGTTTTGCCTTGGCGTCAATGGGATCGCCTCCAACGCCTCTGTGTGCTGCAATACTGCGCGGCACTACCTTGAGTGTTTTTCGTCCCGCGATGATCTCTTGCTGTTTCTTCGGATCACGTCTTGCTACATTCGCGTTTTGAGCGAGTTCGGCAAGAGCGATTCTCAGATCTTGGCCGCTTCCGGAGACACTTGCGAACAAATTCTTACTCGCTCCAGTCTCTATGACTTCGTACCAGAGCAGAGTGTTTTCCTGTATTGCTCCATCGAAGACTTCGATGAGCAATTTGGGAATCTTGATCCCCGGAATGAAGATCTCCTGTGAGGAACACTGCATTTGTGTTCCTGCGGTGACTGCCTTCCCGTCTGGTGAACTGATTTTCACTACGAGATTCCGCAGTTCCGGTTCATTAGAGAGAATCCAACATTCTTGTTCTGCCCGCTCTTGATCCGCTGCGATTGCATCCACGATATTCAGAGCGAAAAAAACGCTCAACATCACGATCGTTGTTGTCATCAGTTTCATGTTTCTTCTCCTTGCAGTTTTAGTTCCTACATTACTTGCAGTCTGTAGGAACTTGGTTGAAAAATTCTAGATTCAGAATTTATTCCGATAGGCAGGGCTGGCGGTTTGTGATTTTTTTCTCACAGACTGCCGGAAAAAGGTTCAATAAAAAGCTCTTTTCTAGCAGTCTGTGCACGTCCGGTTTTTCTCTTTCTTTTGAGTATTTTCTAGCGGTTGTATTGCTGTATTTTCTTTCCTTCATTTTTCAAAGAACGTCACCAAAAGCGTAGTCATAAACATTGTCTTTGTCAATGTATATTTACAGTTTTTGGAAACAATTGAGTAAATCATGTATTGAAATTTTTGTCAATTTCGCACAAAATTGAAAAAAGCGAATAGAAAAAACTTTTGTGAGAAATATCTGAAGGATATCATGACTTTCGCTTATGTTCCTCACTGGAGCAATCCTATTCGCTTTTTTTGAAAAAGGCTACTACCCGTCGGAATCCGAATCACTTCCTGCAAGAAGAAGAATCGGACGCGTAACATTACAAAAATAGTATACTTTGCCTTTGCTTTTTCGTCAAAAGCGGGTTGTGATATAGTAACATATATGGATCAAGTCGCAGAAATCAAACGTCGACTCAACATTATCGACCTCGTGCAGGAATACGTTCCGATCAAAAAAGTCGGTACGAATTGGAAGGCGCGGTGCCCTTTTCATCAAGAAAAGACGCCGTCGTTTATGGTTTCCGAAGATAAACAAATCTGGCACTGCTTTGGCTGCAATGAAGGAGGGGATATGTTTCGTTTTTTACAAAAAATAGAAGGTTTGGAATTTCCGGAGGCGCTCCGCATTTTGGCTGCGAAAGCGCATGTGACCCTTTCGCGTTGGGATCCGAAGATGCATACGCAACGAACGCGACTCCTTGAGGTGTTGACAGAAGCAGCGCGTTGGTATCATGAGACCTTACTTTCTGCTCCAGAGGCGGTGCGCGCCCGCGCGTATGCGCGAGAGCGAGGAATGACACGTGAGACGGTTGAAGATTTTTATCTTGGATATGCGAAAGAGACGAGGCAGACACTTTCGCAACATATGCTTACGAAGCGTTTTTCGGTACAGGATCTGATTGACGCTGGACTCCTCGTCAAAAATGATCATGGCGAGACGTACGATCGTTTTCGTGGGCGGTTGATATTCACACTTTATGATTTGCAGGGAGAAGTCGTTGGATTTGCGGGACGTCTTTTAACACAGCGCACTGATCTTGCAAAGTATGTGAATTCGCCGGAAACTCCGGTGTATCACAAGAGTCGGTTTGTATATCATTTACATCGCGCGAAGCATGAGATTCGGGCGAAAGATGCTGTGATTGTGATGGAGGGATACATGGATGTGATTACTGCGTATCAGGCCGGAATTAAAAATGTTGTTGCGAGTTCGGGCACCGCACTGACGCGCGAGCAGATTCATTTGCTTGGGCGATACACAAAGAATATATTTTTTGCGTTTGATACGGATGCTGCTGGGAAAGAAGCTACGAAGCGCGCAGTGATTCCAGCGCTTGCTGCGGATATGCGTGCGCGTGTTGTCCTCACGCGCGGCGGAAAAGATCCGGACGAAGCAATTCGTAAGGATCGCGATGCGTTTTTGCACGCTGTTGAATCCGCTCCCGCGTTTATGGATTATTTTTGCGATACTCTCGCTTCTACGTACGATCCTTCCACCGTTGATGGAAAGAAACAGTACGCGCAGGAAATACTCTCGCTTTTGGTTCATCTTCCTGATATGGTAGAGCAACAACATTACCTTCAAGCGCTTGCTGAACGAGTGCATGTGGACGAGCGTATTTTGTACGAAAAATTTATTCACTTCGCAGCACGTGCCAACACTGTGGCTGGTTCGACTCCACAAACTTCGAGTGTTATTCCATCTGCGCAAATTTCTGCGCAGTCTCAGCTACTTCGTACCCCCAATGTATTACTCGAGCGGCTCTTTGCTTGTATCTTCGCATTTCCAAAAACATTTCCCTTTATTATTGATCACCTTGATCCCGAATGGATGCGCGTCGGGGTTTTTCAAGAACTTTACAAGCGATTGATTATTTATTATACTCATCATCAAGATGTACAGTGGAAACAGATCGTGGACAATGTTTTAACTCCTGAAGATACTGAGCGATTTTCTCGTATGATTGTCGAGAGTCAAGAACTACTTTTGCAAGACGAACGTGTTATCATGCTTGAAATCGAACAGATTATTGCTCGCCTGCATAGGAATTATATTTTGGAACAACTTACTTCTCTTAAGCAAGATATTGCCGCGGCTGAACAGCGTAGGGAGACACAGAAACTTTCGGAACTTACGCATTTGCTTCGTGATTATACACAAAAACTTCATCAACTTTCTTAAGTCTCAATGAAAGTTTTTCTCGAAAAACTTGCTCTTTTATTTTTTGTTTAATTTTTTGTATGCCAAGAACGCGCACACGTTTACGTGTCCATCGTAATAAAATTGTAAAAAAAAGTACTCGGGGCAAGCGCAAGCCAGAACCGAAGCGTTCTCGGAAAAAATCCGCATTGTCTTCGGTGCGTAAAAAATCTCATAACATTCGTCGATCAAAACATAATGCCTCAGCTCATGGCGCTCCAGGTCGCAAACCTCAGAAGCGAATCGGTTTGTCAACTGGAAAATCTCCTTTAAAAGCTCTCGGATTTTTACATCCGCCAGTGCCGCCGCGGGGATATACACCAACTTCGTGGCCGGAATCTGAAGCTCAGAAATTGTTTGCTAAGGGACAGATGCGCAGCTTTTTGACTGAAGATGAAATTTTACATACATTTCCTTTTATTGAAGATTATTTGCATGAATACGAACATTTTTTGGGGCAACTCGAATACGGCGGAGTCGCCATTCGTGAGACAACGGGAAGTATTCTTGGACAACAACTCGCACCGCAAAACGAAACCCGGAAGCAGGTTTCTGATCGTAAGCCGTTCGATTTGGGTGACATTTCGAATGATTCTATTCAAATGTATTTGCGCGAGATTGGGAAAGTACCTCTTTTAAACAGTGAGGAAGAAATTCGACTTGCGAAACTCAAAGAAAGAGGGGAGCCGGACGCTAAACGGAAAATGATTGAAGCGAATTTGCGTCTCGTCGTAAGTATTGCAAAGAAGTTTACTGGCAGATCGCTTTCGCTTTTAGATCTCATTCAAGAGGGGAATGTTGGTTTGTTTCGCGCCGTGGAAAAGTTTGACTATCGGAAGGGGTATAAATTTTCGACGTATGCGACCTGGTGGATTCGGCAGGCGATTACGCGTTCACTTGCAGATCAATCGCGCACGATTCGTATTCCGGTCCACATGGTCGAGACGATTAATAAGTTTCAGCAGATAGAAAGGCAATTGATTCAAAGTCTTGGACGCGAGCCGCTGCCCGAAGAAATTGCCACTGAGATGGGCTTGCCGATCGAAAAAGTATTTCAGATTATAAAAATTTCGCAGGACACAGTTTCACTCGAAACGACTGTTGGAGATGATGATGAAGATTCAACGCTTGGGGATTTTATTGAAGATGCGAAGAGCGTGACACCGGATCGTGCAGCGGCTTTGGAGCTTTTGCGAGATCATGTGCGTGATGTGATTCGTGATTTAGTGCCCCGTGAACAAAAAATTCTTGAGATGCGTTTTGGATTGCTCGACGGTGTTGCTCATACGCTCGAGGAAGTTGGTCAAGAGTTTGGTGTTACTCGAGAGCGTATCCGTCAGATTGAAGCAAAGTCACTGGAGCGCATCAAGCAACATGTCTCTATGAAAAAGCTTCAGGATTATTAGTTAAAAATTTTTTTACAAGACACTTCGTTTCACATTATAAGAAAATTTAAAAGTTTTATGAGATAATTTCCAAAAGAGAGGAGGGGAAAACTATAGCTTTCGAAGCACTCACAATGCACAGTGTGCTGAGAAAGTTTTGTTTTCCCCTCCTCTCTTTTGGAAATTGCCTTCAATTCGTTGCAAATGTTGATTTTGGACACACGACACCACAAATAACATTTCCGGTTATACGGAATGTGTCGCTTTTAGCATTTTCCAGACGAACAGGAAAAATTGTTGAAACATCTCGACAATACTTGACGACTCGATGATCACGCAGTAGGGGTCGTCTTCTTGCAACGAGAAAAACGCCATCGCGTTTCCATAGATTGTGACCGAACAGGCAAATGGAAATTCATCAGGCAAGTATCTCACTTCCCTCAATTTATTTGAGTCTAAATAATCATGAGCGGCATAAGGAAGGATAAGTTTTGTAAAGACGCCCATTTCCTCCCGATTCTTCAGCCAGTTTGGGAAATATTTTGGAAGGTACTTTAACAGATCCGGCTGGGATGTCGCGTAGATCTGTTTGATTTTCCTCTCTCGCAATGTTTCCAAAATATGCTCCAGACCAGTTTTGATTCCATCTAACCCGACATAGATTTTAGCTACTGGTACGTTTATGCTCCGCGGAATAATCGCTTGGAGTTGCGGCATGATCTCATTGATTGCCTCTTCTTTCTCCTTCAACTGGTTTACGAATTGATTTGTGCTTTCCGGCGTGAAGTAGGCTACGTTGTTTTTCCGTATTCGTGAGACAAATCCCTGTTGTTGCAAAGATTCGAGCGTGAGATAGACCGTAGTGCGGGGGATTCCTGTCTCTTTGGCGATTTCAAATGCCGTAGTTTCGACCTGTTTCAATAAAAAAATATAGATTACAGCTTCATTTTGGGTCAGGCCGTAGAGCCTCAACGCGTGAATTATATCCTTATTGTCGTTTTTCATGACAACAGTATAATAGCATATTTTTCTCTATTTTGCAATCTATTCTGTTATGCTGTTATTATTATGAGTCAAATTCTATGACTATTGATATTCATGCGTGTATCCTGTCTATAAAATTAAAGAATGATCCAAAAGTTCTTTCTTTAAGAAGGGGAATCATGATTGTTTATCAGAAAAAGGAGCAATGAGATGAATATCAATGAGCTTATCGATCAACTTGCGAAGCAAAACATGAGTGAACACTTCACGGCTAGTGTGGCGTACGGGTTTATGCGTGGGAAAACCCTGGAGATTGATCAAGCCCTGAAAAATGCCAACGAGGAAGATCGATTCTCCCTCGCCGTTAACCTCTTCCGTCTTTGGTTCGAGGCAGGCATGTGCCGCGAGCAGGAGCGATTAGAAGAAGCTAAGAGTGTCTTCGGTGAGATCTTCGAGAAGCACGGAGGCAGGTACGTGATGTATACGCTCACCGCCGATCGCAAACAGCTCCGCGTGTGGTACGGTCGTCCCGCTTGCATGGCACCCGACCACGTCGACAGTTGCGGACATAACCTGCTGTTCGGAGTCTATGGACATCCTGAGGTCGTACAACGGTACCTCAAAGCGTTTCGCGAGATACACAATCTCGACGAGATTCGGGTACCAAATGGCGTATTGCTCTACATGCATTGGTCTGACCGCTAGTACCTTGGTCTTTGAACGCCCGCCGTTTATATAAAGGGTCTGTCGCCGAATACCATTTCTGTAAACGGCGATAGACCCATAAACGGCGATAGTAACAACCCGCTATGTCCTTTGGATCTTAGCGGGTTCTTTTTTTCAAAATTGAGGGTTCATCAAATACCTATCTTTTGGTGAATAAACTGAATATGAAAAAGATGAGGGCGATGATAACAATCGTGCCGCCAGGAGCAAGGTCGAGGAAGTAAGAAAGTACGAGGCCGGTGATCGTTGCTGTGAGCGAAAGTAGAATGGCAATTAAGAATGTCTGTCTAAAACTCCTTCCAAATTGGATAGCGGTTGTAACTGGAATCACCATAAGGGCGCCAATTAAGAGTATGCCAACAATTCGCATAGCCAGTGCTACTGCAATGCCGGCGAGCATCACCAGCAATGTATTGAAAGTTTTTGTTGGAAGCCCTTCTGCATACGCGAGTTCCTCATCAAAAGTTACGAGAAAGAATTCTTTGTAAAAAATGAGAATGACAGTAAGCGCAACAATGCCAAGGATAATAATGATGGCGACTTCATGCGGTGCGACGGTCGCAATACTTCCAAAGAGAAAACTCGCGAGATCGGTATTAACACCGTGACCGAGATTCACAAGTACTATCGCTATCGCGAGACTGCCAGAAAGAAAGAGCGCGAGTACTGCTTCGCTTAAAATTTTTTTATTTTGTCGAATCTGTTCTATCCCGAGCGCTGCGACGATTGTTATGACGACTGCTGCGATGACGGGATTGATATTCAATAGTAAGCCAAGAGCAACGCCAACAAGTGCAATATGAGCGAGTGTATCGGCCATATACGCATATCTGCGCATCACAAGAAACGTTCCGATCATCGGAGCGATCAATGCAATCGCTATGCCCGCAGCGAGCGCCCGTATCATGAAATCATATTGTAGGAAATCGATCATAATGTTGTATGAAGATCAAAAGGTTGGATTTTGCACTTACGAGTATTTTTCAAGTGCTTCATGTTCGTGCGTCACTGGCTTAGCTGTTTTTTCGTAGAATTGTTCTACATATTCTTTTTTGTTAAATGATCGTGACGGTAACTGGCACATGAGTGTTTTATTCAAACAAAGGATCGTTTCGACTTGTTCAGCTACGACATCAATATCGTGAGAAACCAGAAGAATCGTGATGCCAAATTTTTTGTTGAGTGTGTTCAATAAAGTATAGAAAGTTTTTTGCGCTTTGATGTCCACTCCAATTGTTGGTTCGTCGAGAATGAGTATTTTTGGTTCGCGAGCAAGAGCGCGAGCAATGAATACCCGCTGACGTTCACCGCCTGATAGAGTTCCGATCAGTCGCTTTTGAAGATGCGTGACGTTGGTGAGCGCCATACTTTGCTCAATGATTTTTTTGTCTTGGCGAGTTTGCCAATGAAAAACGCCACGTCTTGCTGTGCGGCCGCTCGCAACAATTTCCCACACCGTTGCTGGAAATTTTTTTTCAATGTCTGCCATTTTCTGCGGCACGTATCCCATTTCAAAATGTTTTTTCGCTGTTTTAATATCGTGACCAAAAATAGAAATAGTACCAGCGTTCGGTTTAAGAAGTCCAAGAATAAGTTTCAGGAGCGTCGTCTTACCGCCGCCGTTAGGTCCGATAATTCCAACATATGCTCCTCTGGGTATCTGGAAAGAAAGATGTTCTAGAATCGTTGTTTGAAGGTATTGAAATGAGACGTCATTGAATTCAATACAGTGAATCGTGTGCATACAATTTTGAAAAAAACCTTCGAGAACTCCGTGTCACCGGGGATATCAAGCAGGGTGCCAGAGTTCTTGAAGGCTGTGAAAAAAGTAATTTATGTTTTCATTGTAACTTATCTTACTCAAAAAGCAAGTGTAATTCTTTTTCATTATTTTTTTGGATTACGCAATGAGTTGATGAATCAGACTTACGAATTTGAGCCATTCTGCAGTGTTTTCCATGAGTATTATATGACCTTGTGTTGTAATGGCGTATTCTTTTTTTCGTGGGCCACGTTTTGATCGTTTCCATTGTGCCTCGATGAGTTTTTGCTTTTCAAGTTTGTGCAGGAGCGGGTAGAGCATGCCAGGTGAACATTTTAAAGCGCCGTTTGAATGAGTGCGTATCCAGTGACGGAGATAATACCCGTGCATGGGTTGCTCTCTCAGCGCTGAAAGGATAATCGTTTCTGTTGTGCCTTTGAGGAGCTCTTTATGATTGAGTGTTATGTGCGGTAGAGAGCGAGGTTCGTCGTTGGATTTCATAAAACTTGATTTTTTCCTTGCGCTTTCGAAGCAGGGTTATTCATGGGATGAGTGAAAAATGGTATGTTACCTCTCGATATACCAATTATATCTTACTACGATATAGTGTCAAGATTCTTCGAAGTACGAAGTGGCTTTTGTTGAGGATGCATCGAGAATGAGATCGGTTTTTTTTCGTATTTTTATGGACTGTAAAAGTATTCCCTCTTGAGCCGAAGTTTTTCCGTAATTGACCCACCAAAATTTTTATGGTAATCTTTAGCTGTCTCATGAATGTTTTTGCACATTTATAATTTTTATTTTCGTCTTTCAGTACGAAAGACACGATCCGCGGTAGCTCAGTTGGTAGAGCAGTTGGCTGTTAACCAATTGGTCGTGGGTTCGAGTCCCACCCGCGGAGCCATCACTTATGCGTACTACCAAGCGAGTACTCAATATTATTCATATTGCTTCTGAAGTCGATCCGCTTTCTAAGCGCGGCGGTCTTGCTGATGTCGTTGAATCTTTGCCAAAAGCTCTCAAAGCTCTTGGACATGACGTATGTCTTTTTACTCCGCTCTATGGTTCGATTGATCGACAGCAGTTCCATCTTCAGAATATTAAAAATGACATTCCTTTAAAGATCGATGCAACGACTTCCGTAAGTTTTCATATTTGGAAAGGTGAACTTCCTTCTGGTATCACTGTTTTCTTTATCGATAACCATGAATATTTCGGGCGATACAAAACTATCTATTTAAGCGAAGAAGGTTCTATCGCCGATAATGCCCGTTTTTTATTCTTTGATCTTGCGGTGCTTAAGGTTATTATTGAACTTAATCTCAAACCAGATATTTTGCATTGTCATGATTACCAGTCTGGTCTTGTGCCTTATTTTCTCAAATATCGCTTTCGAAAAAGTAAGTTTTTCAAAAATACTGCAACGGTTTTCACAATACATAATCTCGTCTTTCAACTCGGTCGCAATTGGTGGGAAGTCCCCCCTGAACTTAAAGACGACGGTCGATTGAAATTACCTTTGATGACCGCTGTCGATCAAATTTCCGCTATTAATTTTATGAAACGAGCGATCCTCACTGCTGATATGGTGAATACCGTTTCTGAGCAGTATGCTCTTGAAGTCCTGACGCCTGAAGTCGGTCAGAATCTTTATCGGTTGCTGAATAGCAAATACGATACGGGCCGGTTTATTGGTATCGTTAACGGCATTGATTACAATGAATACAATCCCGAAACAGACCCCGGCTTGTTTCGGAAGTTTTCCATCGATACATTGCAACTGAAACAAGAAAATAAAATCGGTCTGCAGAAAATGTTTCGACTGCCGTTGAATCCGTTGATTCCGGTGATCGGGAGTACGAGTCGTATTGCCGAACAAAAAGGTTTTGATCTCGTGATGCGTGTTGTCGAAACGTTCGCGCATTTGCCGTTGCAACTTATATTGTTTGGTGACGGTGGCCGTGAATATATTTCTTTTTTTAAAAATATCGCACGTAGATATCCAAAGAAGATCGCAATCCAGCCTTTTGAAAGTCAGGATGAAACAAAAATTCTTGCGGGTTCCGATATGTTTTTGCTCCCTTCTCGATTTGAACCGTGTGGACTTGGACAATTAAAAAGTTTACGATACGGTAGTATTCCCATTGTGCGTGCGACGGGTGGACTCATCGATACCGTAACAAATTACGATCCCCGAACGCAGAAAGGAAATGGCTTCGTGTTCCGTAGTTATAATTCCAAACATCTACTGGTCGCTGTTGTTCGTGCTATGGAAAATTTCAAATATGCAAAGGAATGGAACGCGCTTGTTAAGCGCGGTATGCAACTTTCTTTTTCTTGGGCGCTGCCGGCAAAAAAATATGTCAAACTCTATCGTCATGCACTTCATGTGAAAAACGGTAGTGATGCCGTCGATGTGTATAGCGAAAATACATGAAAAAAAATGTAACACAATTTTCTGGAGTCAGGCGTGAATCGCGCTCTATTCCTTGGGCAGCCCTTTTTCATATCTATCAACCAGATCACTGGGATCCGCGAGTGATTCGAAAGGTTGCAAAAGAAGCGTATTATCCCTTTCTACGCATGTTGCAAAAAAATCCGAATCATAAAATCACTTTGAATATTTGTGCTTCCCTTACCGAACAGTTGAGTCGTCACGGTATGTCGGACCTTTTGCGTGGCTTTGCTCTCTGCGCACAGCGCGGTCAAATTGAGTTTACTCAAACAGCAAAGTATCATCCTATTTTACCGAAATTACCGCGTAAGGAAATTATCCGGCAGTTTGAATTGAACTATGCAACGAATCGAGCGTTTTTTGGAGAGGCTTTCGCGCCTCGAGGTGTGTTTTTACCGGAGATGTGCATGAATCACAATGTCGCTTCGATTATTGCTGAGCTTGGATATGAGTGGATTGTGTTGGATGAAATTGCGTATGCCGGACGCATCGGCGATGTTTCGTTTCGTTATAAATATTACGATCCGAAGAGCACATTATTGCTTTTATTCCGTAATAGAATCTTAAGCGATGTATTTTTCCGGTTGGATTTGAATACTGTCAGCGAATTTCGTAATTTTATACTCGAAAAATTAGCGCCGCAGTCACCGCTCGTTACTGCGCTTGATGGAGAAAATCTTGGGCATCATCGCAAAGGTATGGACGGGATATATCATAAGCTTGTGCAAAGTCGACCGTTTGTAACTATGACCTATTCTGAACTTCTCGCAACACTGCCACTCAGGAAACTCTCACATCCTTTACATCCTTCAAGTTGGGCTTCGCGTTCCGAAGAACTCGCCCGCGGAGTGCCTTATATTCGTTGGGATGATCCTACCAATCCGATTCACACGTTACTCTGGGAGATTACCCGAGGGGTCTTGAAGATTTTTTATAAACACCAGGCGAAAACCGTTTTATGCGGTGAAGCACGGATTCGACTCGATCAGGCACTGAACAGCGATCAGTATTGGTGGGCATCCACACAACCTTGGTGGAGTGTGGAAATTCTTTTTGCAGCCCTCGATGAGTGGAAACAGGTACTTTCGCAACTCGCTGGCGTGCCTCAACAAGAGATTCAAAAGATTATGCGACTTATCACTCGCACGAAACGTCTCGTACGTACATGGCAAGACAAGGGCGTTGCGGAGCGTCGCCGACTCGCCTATCTACGCACCGTGCAGGAGGCAAGTTTTCTTGGAGGTAAAACAGTTTTATGATTTGGACTAATTTTTTACATATTTATCAGCCGCCGACGCAGAAGCAACGATGGGTGCGTAAAATCGCTAACGAAAGTTACCGCAAACTCATTCGTGGATTTTTGGATAATCCCAAAGCCAAAGTTACGATGAATGTGAATGCTGTACTTCTGGAACTTTTCGATCGATATGGATGTCAGGATGTGATTGCCGGATTGCGTGAACTTGGCGAGCGCGGACAGATTGAATTTACGGCATCAGCAAAATATCATCCTTTTTTGCCGCTTATGCCTGAGACTGAAATTGTTCGTCAGATCGGACTGAATACGGAAACAAATCGCAAGTATTTAGGTCCGGCGTATCAACCCAAAGGTTTTTTCCCGCCTGAAATGGCATATAATCGGCGTGTCGGTGAGATTGTGAGTAAGCTCGGTTTTCGTTGGATTATTCTTGATGAACTCGCTTCTGCGCCTGCAACAGGGACACTGTCTGCGAGCGCACTGTATGAAATTAAAGGCATCCCCGATTTTTATGTTTTTTTTCGTGATCGCGCCATGAGCTTTCGAATTCTTTCTGCACAGGTTGGCGTGAGTGTGTTTTCAAGTAACATGTTGTTGGATTTTTTAGGTGATCGTTTGAATCGTAACGAATATTTACTTACGGCAATGGACGGCGAAACATTTGGACATCATCGACCGGGTCTTGAGATGTTATTGTTTGAGATTTACAAAGCAGAGGGCATTACTTCTCTCACGATTTCTCAGCTTTTTGAACATTTTCACGAAAAACGTGTTATTGATCCGCGTGATTCCACGTGGGCATTGATGCGTCGGGATTTGGAACGTAATACACCTTTTTCGCGTTGGAAGAATGAACAGAACGAAATTCAAATGTGGCAATGGGAGCTTACCGATTTGGCGATTCGGAATGTGGAGCACTTTGAACGCGCTAAGCAGGTTACTGCGGCACAGCGTGCAGCGCTCGATCGCGCGCTGCACAGCGATCAATATTGGTGGGCTTCCGCTGAGCCGTGGTGGAGTATTGAAATGATCGAGGCAGGTGCAAAAGAGTTACGGGATGTTGTTTTGAGTCTGAGTGTTTCAGCTGCTACAAAGCGTAAAGCAGAAGAACTCTACAAAAATATTTTGTATCGAGCTTTTGATTGGCAGCGGTCAGGCAAAGTCGAAACGATGGCGAAAATGGCGGATGAAGATGTGACGCAGCGCATTACGACCGAGATTCCTTATATTCCGGAAGAAGAATTTAATACGATCGTTGCGAATTTGACGAAGCAAATGAAGCAGGCTGCAGATGCTTTAGAATACGAACGCGCAGCGCAGATTCGCGAGCGCATTAGCGAGTTGAATGCAAAGAAAGACGAAATTACACAACCGAAAGAGTATCGACCGTGAAGCGAGGAGTTGAGTGTAGGGATAGTATAGCTTTCGAAGCACTAACATTGTACTGTGTGCTGAGAAAGTATATTATCCCTACACTCAACTCCTCGTGCAATCGATTTGGATTATTGCAACGATGCGCCTTCTCGGTCATAATAATATCAAGATGTTCATTTGTGATTTTTAATGTACATGAAAGCATTGCGTGTTTTATTTATTGCTTCTGAATTGAATCCACTCGCAAAAGTTGGAGGTCTTGCGGATGTTATTGGAGCTTTGCCGAAAGCTCTCAAAAAGCAAGGTGTGGATGTGCGAATCATGATCCCAAAGTATAGCATGATTGATCCCAAGCAATATCCGATGCAGCGTATTGCGCGACGCATTCCGGTGCGCCTCTATAATCGCACTTACTTGGTTAATGTTTTTACAACGAAACTTCCGGGCACTTCCATCACGGTATATCTCATCGATCAAAAGGATTTCTTTGCAGACGGCGGAGTGTATTATTCAAAGACAGCTCTTGTAGGTACTTTTAAAGAAATCGAGAGATTTTTGTTTTTCGGTCGTGCGGCCCTTGAAAGCCTTCCGCATCTCGGCTGGAAGCCAGATATTTTGCATTGTAATGATTGGCACACCGCGTTTATTCCTGTATGGCTTAAGACCATCTATTGTTGTCATCATCCATTTTACGCTTCACTTCGCACGTTATATACCATTCATAATCTTGCGAATCAAGGCATTGGTGATCTGAAGCTTTTAAAAGTTGCGAATGTTTCTACGCGAGCTCTCCCGAGTCTTGAACGTGATGCTCGGAATAATGATATTGATCTCATGGTACAAGGTATTCTCACAAGCGACGCGATCAATACGGTGAGTCCAACGTATGTGAAGGAGATTCTGACACCGGAATACGGTGAGCGTTTAGACCCAGTCCTCAAACTCCGCCAGCGTGATCTTTATGGGATTTTGAACGGTATTGATACGGATGTTTTTAATCCTTCCACTGATGTGCATATTCGACAGCGTTATTCGGTGAAGAGTTTTGAACAGAAGCAGATCAATAAGGCGGCCTTGCAACAAATGTGTGGTTTTCATGTCGATCCGCGTGTACCCGTTTTTGGTATGGTATCGCGTTTGACTCATCAAAAAGGATTCGATCTTTTAATCAAACTGCGTAAGGAACTTATAAAACTTCCTATGCAACTTGTCATTTTGGGCACTGGCGATGCAACGATTGAAAAAGCCCTTGTGGCGCTCAGCAAACGATCGTCGCGCACGATGTGTATTTTTTTGAAATTTGATGCCAAGCTCGCGCAGATGATTTATGCTGGCAGTGATTTTTTTCTTATGCCTTCTCGGTTTGAACCGTGTGGCCTTGGACAAATGATTGCTATGCGCTATGGTACTCCGCCTGTTGTACGATCGACTGGAGGACTTGCTGATACCGTGCGGCACCTCAAAACAGGTGTCGTCTTCCATGATTATGCCGCCAAAGCACTTCTTGCTGCTTTACACACGGCGATCCGTATCTATCACAATCCTCACGTGTATACTGCGTTAGCGAAAGCCGGCATGAGACAAGATCTTTCGTGGGGCAGTTCTGCTCAAGTGTATATGCGATTATATCGTAAACTCCTTGCATCCCATTCATAACATTATTCTATGCGTCCAGAAATTCGTAAAGATTATATTCAAGATAAATATGTGATCATCGCTCCTAAGCGTGCACAGCGTCCTCATGATATTGAAAAACCGGTCACGCAATTTAAGACTGAAATTCCTGCCATGTGCGCTTTCTGCCCACAAAATATTAATAAAGTGAAGCCGGTGTATAAGAAGGGTCGGGATCATGGTTGGTTGATTTATGTCGTGAAGAATATTTTTCCTGCCGTGTCGCTTGACAATCCGGAATCTTACGGAACGCAAGAAGTGATTATCGAAACACCGGATCACACAAAACACATGGATGATTTGCCTGAGCGACATATCGCGTCGCTTCTCCATACGTATGCCGAACGAACGCGCGCTTTGGAAAAAATTTTGAACATTGATTATATTTTAATTTTTAAAAATAACGGCGGTGCAGCCGGTGCATCCTTGAAACATTCCCATTCCCAGATTTTTGCGACACGCTTTGTTCCGCCGCAGTTGATGGATAAGTCCCGCAAGGTTTTTGAGTATAAGCTTTTCAACGGCAGGTGCGTTTATTGCGATACGATCGATAAAGAATCAAAAGGTCCGCGGTTTGTATATAAAGATCAACATGTCATTGCTTTTACTCCGTATGCATCGATGCATAATTACGAAATTTGGATTATGCCGCTTCGGCATGTGGATAACATTACGAAACTCACGCACGTGGAACATCATTCTTTTGCTCGTATCTTAAAGCGCATTCTTAAGAAAATTACCTACCTCAATTTGCCGTACAATTATTATTTTCATCAACTCGTGAACGATACGGATCAGCATTTGTATTTGAAAATTGTACCGCGCGGTTCGGTCTGGGCGGGCGTGGAAATTGGGTCTGGCCTGGTGATTAATGCGATTGCGCCGGAGGAAGCTGCTAAGTATTATCGCGGTGAATTGTAAATATTCGGGAATTTTCGTCCTGTAATTGAAAGAGTGAAGAACGGCGAGCATATGTTTTTTCAAATGCGTTGTGATTACCAACTTTATGAGATAGAGAGGAAAGTGTGTACGAGAGCAACTTTTTCAAACGAATATCATTCATGTTTGGATATCACAGCATTTGAAAAAACATATGCTCGCCGTTCTTCACTATTCATATATCAAAAATAAGGAGATATGGAATTTGCAAATCTGCGCTGTCCCTATTGCGGACATGTACAACAGGTGACGGTGCCACAAAAAAGTTGTCTTTTTTCGCATCGCTGCGCGCGATGTCATGATCTTATTACCGTACCATCGACGAGTTCGGAATGCTGTGTAATTTGCGCTTATTCCGATACGAAGTGTCCAGTGAGTCGCTCACAGAGTAAGTAAGTTGGAGCCTAAACACAGCACAACCTCTTTACTTTGGTAGCTAAAGAGGTTGTTATGGCGAAAGATCAAGCCCCCATTGTTCGAGTATACTTTGGAGGTATTCGAGTGTCTTTGTGTCCATCTTTGGACTCATGAGTATTTTTGTTTTCCCGAGGCGCGCTAGTTGCTCAATTGTTTGTACACCCCAACGGTCTTTGAATCCTCGAATGATTTCTTTCGTGACGCCGTACTTGTTCAGACATTCGATATTTTTTTGTTTCGCCAATTCGGAAGGCCATAGTGGAATGTGCCGTGTTTCGTTTTTCCGTCTCCCTTGTTTCTTTTTTGATTCCTCCTTTGGTTTCTTGTGCTCTATCTCTTGGCTATCAGATGTTTGGTATGTCCGAACAAACTGGGTGTTCAGGTTGAGCATCTCCGCGATCGTACTTATGGGCCATTCGAGATCATTAATAAGTCTTGCAATAATGATTTCGCGAATCATTTGCAGCTCTGGCGTGTTGCATGCGTATCGTATCGCGCGAAGACTCTGACCGAAACTCTCGCACATCTTTCGAACCAAATTTTCCCGAGCGACTTTTGCTCGGCGTGTCCACGATATGCAACGTTGCACAGAACATTTTGGTTTCTTTTTAAAACATGCATCTTCTGGAAAAAGGTATTTTATTTTTTCCAAGATCTGTTTATTTTGACACAGCCCAAGTACCCTTTTTTCTATTTGTCGTACTCGTTCCCGCGTGACACCGAGATATGCACCTACTTCTTCCAATGTCTCGCCGTCGCCGCCATTGAGACAGAATCGTCTTTCAATACAAACCCGTTCTTGCTCAAAGAGATAACATGCGTCGAAAATTTCCTCGACGAGTTTTGTAAGTTTTTTATGCGTTTCTGCATCACACAAACTTTCTTCTATCGAGCTGCCACTAGATACAAGATCACCTCTTGTCGCGCCGTGGTTTGCATCGTTTTGAAGAGATGCGTCCAGCGAGAGAGGATGATCATAATTGCGTAATCGGTTGAATAGATCCAAAATTTTTTTCGAACTCGTATTCATGCGTGCTGCAAGTGATTCAATTGTTGGCCGTTCACCAGAAAGCATCTCTATCTGATAGGTTATTCTATTCAACCTTTGAAGCTCGACGATCAGATGGACTGGAAATATATGAGCCTCTGCAATAGCTCTCCACATCGCTTGTTTTATCCACCAGTGTGCATAGGTTGAGAAGCGGACTCCTCGCGTATAATCATAACGTTCTACGGCATGCATAAGACCGAGCGCGCCTTCCTGCAAGAGACTGTCTTGCGCAAGCATTGGATCCCGGATTCTACCAATGATATTCATTAGATGCCCAAGCGTAGCGCCAACGAGGTTCAGATTTTGTTCCATAATTTGATTGCGAGCGGCAAGTCTTTCCGCGGGTGTCCCTTCTCGGAATTGTTGGAAGAGTTTAAATTGGTTGCCGAGGATTTTTTGTGCTATCGCTTCTTCCTCTGGCGTTGTGGCCTTAAAGTGTGATGTCTCGTATGTGGCGGACAGATTTTTTGGACCAGTGAAATGACGACCGTCTCCTGCTGAAGTACGCAAATGCTCACAACCGTACTCTTCGAGTGCTTGTTGGATTTCTGCGATAATATTATCCGCAGTGCCATGTGGCAGAGACCTTTGAACCCCTGCCCTTCTGATCTCTAGAAATGTTCGGCGTAGTTCCGCCTCACTTTTGAGTTTGAGTTTCGCGATTGTTGTAATGCCTGCACTGATCAGATAGAGTTTTGTGAATGGAGATATATTCAGCGCGTCTATCGATTCTCCGGTTTCTTGTTTGTTAAGGTGCTGCATGTGTCCCTCCTGTCTTTTCGTTGTGATGTATTCTGATTTCACTCAAGTCTTCTGTGACTTGAGATGAGGGTATAACGTTAGTTTTGTGTCGTCAAGCATGTCTTAAAAACGCAATCAGACTGTGAAAACTTTTTGAGAGATGTTTCGCACAGTCTGTTTGAGAATGTTTCAAAAGAATTTTTCCTCAATCATTCGGAGCCACCGAAGCCATTTTTCTGGATCGGCGTCGAACTCCGGGCGTTTGAGGGTCAGGACGTTTCGTGCGAGCACAGCGTCGAAAGTAGTCCCGTCGAAGCTTCCCAGAATGACGCCGATGAACAGGCCGGAGTTGATGTGCACGTCTTGTTGCATGCACGATGACACCTGCGTGCTGTGATCTGGTTCTTCGTGAAAGAGATGTTCGAGCTTTGGTGCAGCGTTGATGAGTTTTTGTTTGTATTGTTGTGTGAACGTTTCTTTCGCTGCATACTTCGCGTTTGTGTGTACAAAGAGCCGGAGGAACCTTCCGAGCATTCGCCACAGAAAGATCAATGTCGTGAGGCTTTCGTGTCCCAAGATCTGTATGATTGCGTTGAGTGCGCAGGGGTCAATCACGAGGGAATTTTCGTATCCCTGGTGGAGGAGATGAGGCTGCATGAAGACGAGGGGCTTTATGAAGTCTGGTTCGCGGTGCTGTGGGATTGTCGACATCAGGACTCGCGGTTTGAGCTGTAGATCATGGGGGAGTTGCTCGGCGAAGCCTAGGAAGTTAAGCTTGAGGAATTCAGCGGGGTTATACTCTTCTGCTTTGGCGAATCCTGGCTCGTCATCCATGTATCCGAAGATACCAAGTCTCTCTTTTTGTGTATCCAGTTTTTGCATCTTTTTTCCTTTCTTTGATTTTTTGTTCCTCGGGTTTTCCGAAAATATTTGCGGCATTATTGACGAATGGCGCTTTTGAGAGCAAAGTTCTCATAAGCTTCGATCTTTGTCAAGAGGTTTCTATTCGAGGAGATTGATGATAATGGAAAAAAACACTGTTTATTGTCAGATTCGTAAGCAATGGATTACCGCAGCCATCTGCAGTATGTTGCAAGGTGTTCCGGATTGCGCTGGTTGTGCAGCTCCGACGCGACAATGCGAGCATTGTAAAAAACGGATTGTTGAATTTCCGGATACCGGTTTGTGCAGGGAGTGTTCACAGAAGGATCCGGAGCAACATAATGCATCTCTGGCTCATTCTATTCCTTCGCGTTCTATGCGTTGGACGCTTTGGCACGTTCAAGAAGATCAACCCAACTTTCAGGAGCTTTTGGCACAGGCAGAAACGCTTGTGAGGAAAGAAGGAAAAGCATCGGCGCGTCTCCTCTGTCAGAAATTCAATGTAACGCATAGCATTGCAAAGCGGCTGATTCAGGCTTTGGAGACGAGTAGTATTATAGGTCCACCTTATGCTCGTAGACCGCGACGCGTTTTGTCAGTTCGATCTTCTGTAGATGTTCCCAGTCAAAATCAACCTGAGAACGAGTCTACTGATAAGCCAGTTCTTCCGGTCGGTGAGACTGTTTCTTCAGTCTCTTCTGATACAGTGCTTGAGACACAGGTTTTCTCTCTTACTCTACCATCGTACTTATGTCACGATGTTTCGGGTGAGTCTACCCATGATTCGGCTGCCGTGGGTTGGTCTCTCAAGATGGAGTTACTTGTGCGTATTCTGCAGGTGTTGCCTTCACAATCTCAAGCGTCAAAAATTATTCGGACAATCATGGACGACGTCCGTATCATTCACGCGATCCAACATCTGTTCATCCCCGCTGATCATTAAGAGACTACTCTGTATGGAGTAGTCTTTGCCTTTTATGACATACTACTCTGTCGCAATGAAAAAACACAGAAGGTGGATATTGTCCACCTTCTTGAGAAAGTTACGATTTTTTGTGTGTCTTCAATTCAGTTTCTACTGTTTCTATTTTTTGTTTGAGAAGTTGCAGGATCGCTACAAGCGTTTCCCGTTGCATCGCGTTGCTACTGGGGATATCGAAATGTTCGAGTCCTTCGAATGTAGCGGCGATAAATCCGCGTAGTTTTTCAAAAGTGATCACGAGTTGCCTCTTTTCTGTTTGTCTTCTCACATGACGTTGCATTCGAGCCAGCAGTCTATGGGCTGGCAATCTTTCTTTGACAGCGATGGTCGCTGCATTGAGTTGCTGCTCCGGATTAATTTCCATGATGATCTTCGCGCAAGCAATGTTGATTTCGCCAGCGGCAATCATTTTTTGTATCGCTTCAGACAGTTTCAAGAGCTGGAGTCGTTCTTCTACGAAGACGGAACTTTTTCCGATGATTCTTCCTACTGCGCTGCGGTTGCCCTGATAATGTTCGACGAGTTTTGCGATGGCTTTTGCTGTTTCAATGGGGCCAAAGTTTTTGCGTTGCACGTTACGTACTACAGCAATCTCCAGCGCTTCACCTTGCGAGACGTATTTTATGATCGCGGGAACCGTACTCCAGTTGGCAGAAATCGCAGAACGCAGACGTCGTTCCCCGTCAATCAACTCGAAATATCCTTCTTGATCATCTGCTGTGCGTACTTCAATGGGATCCAGCATCCCTTTTTGTCGGAGCGATTCAGCAAAGTATTCAATATCCTCCTGATCAAACGCCTCGCGGAACTGATAACGTCCAGTAATGATTCGATTCACCGGAATGTCGCGACGCTCTTCTGTGTTTGTTTCGTGAATATTCTGTGTCATGTCATCCTCCTTTGTTGGTGGCATGCCCTTACTTCACTGCGCTTACTACCTTATCAATGAGAAGTTTTCTTTGTCAATTGAAATTTATTCTGTTTTGTCGTGAAGACATAATCAGACTGCTTGAAACGATTTTTCGCGTTTCTCACAGTCTGATTAGAAAAGTTTCAAAAAAATTTACCTTCGATCATTCGTAGCCACTGAAGCCACTGCTCAGGATTTTTTTCGAATTCAGGACGTTTGTGGGTGAGTACTTTTCGCGCGAGCGTGGCGCTGAAAGTATCACCGTTGAAACTGCCAAGTAGAACCCCTACGAAAAGGCTCGAGTTGATGTGCACATCGTCTTGCGCACCCGGTTTGAGATTAATGCTATGCTCAGGCTCTTCGCGAAAGAAGTTTTCGAGACTCGGCGCAGCCTCGATAATGCTTCGCTCTTGTTCTAGTGTGAACATTTCCGTCGTCTGAAATTTTCCATTAGCGAGTACGAAGAGCCTCAGAAAACGTCCCAACATACGCCACAACATGATTAACGTCCAGAAATCATCCAAATTCCAGATATCCTGCACTAGTATACGCATTGTGTCCGGGTAGATGATGAGACAATTTTTCGCAACAGGGGCTTGCGGGCCGAAAAAGGTAAGTCCTCGCACAGCGTTCTCTGCAGTTGGTGGTTCTTTCATGAACAAAATTTGCGGTGGATTTTGATGTGTATGAGGTAGTTTTTCTGCAAAGCTGATAAAATTGACTCTTAGGAATTCCTCGGGACGATATCTGTCGGACAACTGAAATTCTGGATCATCGTTCAAGTATCCATACAGATTCAATCTCTCATCTTGTTTGCCCTGTTTTTGCATCTCTACATTCACCTCCTTTCTTTCCGAACTCTACATAATATCGAATATCGAAATATCGAAGGACAATTTTGAAAGGAACGTTCTCACACGAGATCTGTTTTGTCAAGAATATTTTGGCACAAGCAGAACTGTACACGCTCAAGACGTGACGCAAAATATTTGCTATACTTTATGGAGCTATTTTATTTTATCAACAATCCATTATGCAAAACAAATATATTTTTTTTCCAATATTAGCACTTTTACTTGTGTTCCCTTTTCGCTTTGCGGAGGCAAAAACATATGTCTCCATTAACGGCATCAGTAACGGTGTCGCGTTGTATGCGTATAAGGGTCCGGAACTTCTCAATAAACTTGCTAAAGTTGTGAAAAGCGGTGGTTCGATCGCGCAAGCGAAGGCACGAGCGCTTTTTAAAAAACACACGATTACGATTGGTAATGTCGTAAAGAGTAAGGGCACGCAAGGCGATGCGGAGAGTACGCATGTTCGCGCGGGGTCTTTGTTTTTTGGAAAAGCAAAGTTTAAGGCGGCAAAAAAAGGTCAGACCGTGAAGAATTTTCCTATTGTTTATCACGTTGATGGGGATCTGAAGTGTTATATTCCAGATGAGGATGTTCCTGAGGATTATGCGATTGCTTATGTAGAAACACAAGTGCGATTTAATAACGATGATAAATTTATCGGTAGCGCTCTTGTTGATGGCCGCACCGGATTTGACGGTGGCGACGGGGATCTCGCGGGAAAATTTACAGAAAAAGACGAATACAATGTTTCGATAAAGAAAGATTTTTCGGTGAATCTCGGTAATCTCAAAGATGGCAAAACGTACCCGCTCTTGTTTTTTGGAGCGACGTTGGTTTCCTATGCCGCTGATATACCAGTTGATTATTGTACCGCTGATTTTTATAGCACCGGCGAATTTGGTGTAAGTGAAAAGAACAAAAAATCAAAAGGTAATTTTACGTTTGAACCTGCCGTGACGGTAACCGCGACGCCTGATTCACAACCCTGGGATCGAAGTGATATCCCAGATATCACCGTCTATGTTGAAAGTAGTAATACAACGCTTATTAATACGATTGATGTGAATCAAGTGCAATTATTCGAACGACTCGGAGATGTTGGCCAAATGCAACCGAAGTCTATTTTGGACACCGGAGATTTTGATGGTGATGGAGTGAGCGATCGAGGCATCGTGTTTGATGGTTTGCAGCTTTATACGATTCTGCAACTTACAACACTTGGGCATAAGGATAATCCGTTGCTTTATCTCATCGGAGAAACAACGAGCGGCACTCCTTTTGCAGGAAAATTCCGTTTTGAGACGCAGGAATAATTGTTCATTCTTTTTGACAGATTGATGAGTCGGAGATAGTATTCCTTTGGGTTGTTATTGTGATCTTGTTACGACACAAGACTTTTCCCGTCACATGGAAAACAGGAGGTTAAACATGTGTCATTTTGTACAGGTACCTGTGAGTCAAAATTTTGTACTTTGGGAATTGCCGATTCAAGAACCAGATACAGAACACACGTGTTCTGGACTTGGTTTGCGGGTCACTTCTGAAGGCAAAGTCGTAGACGTCGAACACTGCTCGCGTTGTTTCCCAAACCTCACAATTGCTCCTGGCACGCAATTGTGCTTGCCGGAGAATATTCCGTCATGGAAAGAGGCAGCTCATCGGGTTGACGGTTTCAGCAGTATGGTCACCCCGACCGAGGTTCTCGGGTCTCTCTTGCAATCCCGAAGTGCTGCGTGAGATCGATCGTTTGACTCGTTTTTTTTCTCTTTCTGTGAGCAGGTTTTGCCTGCTCCGCTTCTTGAGATTGTGATGTTCGCTCTCGTAGTTTCAAGAAGCTGAGTACTTGTATCGGGACTGTCGCCGAATGTTATTTTTTGTTCAATACACGAAACAAAAGAGGAGGATGACTCTCCTTTCTCAGCACACTGTGCAGTGTCAGTGCTTCGAAAGCAAGAGTCATCCTCTTCTTTTGTTTTGCACATTGCATAAGAAAACGGTATTCGTGGACAGTCCCATATCGCGTCGTTATTTTCTTTTTGAGTAGAATGTTTTATATTTTAAGCAGTTGACTATTTTTATCTGTTGTTTTTTTATTCTCGGTGTGAAGAACAAAATATCCATACATCGTAGGTTTTGTTTCGCGAGCATGCTTGCGATCTTCCTTTTGGTATTTTTTACGCAGGGCGTATGGGCTCAGACGAAAGACGTCGTTGGACTCAACGTCCATTGGGCGCTCGGAGGTTTCAATCGCGAAGGCAAATATCAAAAGCGTCTCCGTGACGGCAAAACCCAATGGGCGCGTGAACATTTTTATCAGGAAGTGATTATGGGCGAAGGTCAGGAAGGCTGGCTTGCGCGATACGATTATGTCATGCGTCAATACAAAGGATTGAATATTCAGGTTGTCGGTATGCTTGCCTACGGTCGGCAGCACGGAGATTTCAATCAACCTGATCTTTCGGAATGGGAGGAGTTTGTGACAACGGTTGTGCGTCGATATGGAAAAGACGTTGCTGTGTGGGAAGTATGGAACGAGCCTGACTCGCCGGATTTTTTAGTACCAAATACTGCTGCGGCATATATCCCCATTTTAAATGTTGCATCGAAAGTGATTCGAAAATACGATCCACATGCGCGCATACTCAACGGCGGCTTGAGTTTTCCAAATGCAAGTTTTGCACGCACATTGTATGAGCAGGTGCCGAAGGATTTTGATGCTCTTGCGTTTCACGTGTATACGTGTCGCCAACCGAATCATAATCTTCTGCAGGCGCAGCTCGCTGAAATCGATACGGTATTGCGCACGTACGCTCCTAAGGATCGTGTTTGGGTAACGGAATTTGGGTGTTCTACGGGTTCATCTGGGATTACTCAGGAATATGCGACGGCGTATAAACAGGAAGTTTTGGACATTCTATTCGCCTATCCGTGGATGGAACGCGCGTTCATTTATACGATTCGCAATCGCGACGATGCAGGTGCGTATGAAAATAATTTTGGACTTCTGGATGTCGACATGGAGATTTTGCCTGGTTGGGTTTGGTATCAGGGCTTACTTCGAGGTCCTTATGATCAAAAGCGTGTTGATAGCCGTACACAAACTGCTCAAGCAAAAAAACTGCGCAAGGAACTCGAACATTATTTTGGTAAGGGGAATATTCCTGTGCATGGCGAACGTTGGACTCAGCTTGTGGATGCCTATGTGTACGGCGGGTATACCGTGAAAGCGATTGCACAAGGTATTCGTTTTGGCGGAAAAACTGTTCATCCGACGATTCTGTGGAAGGTGTGGAGAAAACAGGAGATTTATCAAGACTATATTAATAAAGATTGGACAGGAAAGATGTTTATTCACGCGTACGGAAAGCCGCGGATTTCTGCTGCGAAAGAGCAGGAAAAATCCGAGAAACTTTTGTCGATACTCAAAGAAGATTATCATTTTGATCAACTGCGTATAAACGCAGATAATTGGCCTTTGCTCTCGAAGGCGTATATATATGGGAACTATCCAGAAGAAGCGATTGCGCGAGTGCAGATTTCCGGCGGCAAAACTGTACATCCAGAAATTTCGTGGCACGCGTGGCGCAAACGAACTGAATATCAAGAAGGTATGAAAGTACCGCTTCCATGATGTTTTTTGATTGTATTGCCAGACTGCGAAATTCGCGATAAAGTCAGTACGATGGCGCAGATATATAAAAAAATAATTCTTCCTCTGATTTTTGCGGTAGCTTTTTTTTTATTTCCAGCAGATGCTGCTTTTGCGCAAGAAGCGAATCGCACTTGGTGCGCAGCTCGTGTGCTTTTTCAGGATAAGGTTTTGCAGCGCGTGTATGATGCTTTTATACAAGATTCCTGGCCTTCGTGGTACGCTCATTCTGGTAGAGAACTCGGTGCTTTTGTTTCAACATGCGATCAGCCTCATCGATTGGTTATTGGACTTTCAGAAGTTTCCGATCCTTTACCAAACTTTTATTATTCGGCTTTTTTGTACATGCATATATCTCCAACGGGGCATGTGCCGCGCAAGGAAGCTTCTGAGATTGTCATTCTTGGCAAGCAAACTCCAGATGTTCTTTTACAAGTTGCCAGTATGCCGCGCGTGGCAGAATATCTTACCAAAATGTATCCAACACGTGGGATTGTCGTAGCGAACGCTCCCAAACTCTCCGGCGAGCCGATTCCGGAAGGTTTTTCCGGCTTAACTTTTGATTTGTTTCAGTCCTATATTCCATCCGCACAAGATGAAGTCAAAACGTATCTCGCGTATGATTGGCAGAACGGAACATTGTGGTATCGTTTGCCGCTCGATAAAAAGTGGGAGGAATTTCCTGAAGTTGATAATGTGACTGTACAATATACGCAGGCAGCGGCTGCGATTTCTGAAGGCTGTACGGTGCGTTTTACAGAAAATGATTTTATATTCGGCAAGCTTTCGATACAATCGCAAGCGCAGTTTATTCTCACTTCCACGCTTCCTGATTGTCCGCCAGAATTTGAAGTCACTATGAATCTCGAAGAATTGGCAGCGCTTGCTCATAAGGAGACGACGACTCAACCGGTTGATAAACGCCCACTCACAGCGACATTCGAAGGAACACCAATCGAATCCCCTTTGCATCCTTTTTTTAGAGATTTTATTGTGAGTGTTCCTGTATCGCATACGATATTAACTGCTGATCTCCTGACTGTGCCGCAAGGACTTCTCACTGTAGGTCGTTTACACTCGATTCTTTTTCAGCACTTTCTCAATATCCTTGCTTTGATGTTGTTTGCGGTTGGTATTTTGTTATTCGCTCTTGTTTTGTACGCCCGACTGATTTATCCTTCTTCTCTTTTGGCTCCCACGGTGTCATCCAAAAAATCTTTACAGAAAACTGACGCGTCTGTCGATCATCATTCCGCGTCTTCTTCATCTTAAATATTTTCTATGCTCGGAGCTTTTCCCTCACAAATGATTGAAAAACTTTTTACTGCCGGTCATATTCATGGAGCTGCTTTGCAGAATATACAACCTTCTTCGCTTGATCTTACACTTAGCGAGGAACTTTATCGCGTGGAAGGCGTTTTTTTGCCACAGCGCGGAGAGCACGTACGTGATTTGATTGACATGTTTCACGCGCAGTCTGTAACTTTTGCTGAACCGCTTCAATGTCACGGAGTGTATCTGTGTCGTCTGAATGAGCGTTTAGTGCTACCCGAGAGCGTCTATGCGTATGCGAATAACAAGTCGTCTACCGGTAGGATTAATTTGCAGGTGCGTCTGCTTTGCGATGGCGTTCCGAAGTTTGATCAGATTCCCAAAAGCTACTGTGGCGAGTTGTGGATTCTTGTTGCGCCGCATTCATTTAGTATTGCTTTGCAACCAGGACAGTCGCTCAATCAGATGCGTTTTTTCAACGCGGATACGCGGCTTTCGGAAGAAGAACATCGCGCGCTCTATAGTTTTCAACCGCTTTTGTATCAATTTGATGGAAAGTCATTCCCTGCAGCCGAAGTACTGTTTGATAAAGGTGGCGGTATCACGATGACGATTGATTTTGATCAGGATATTATTGGGTATGTTGCATTTCCGAATTCCGCAAAAGTTTTGGACTATGCGCGAAGGGATTATAAACCCGAAGATTTTTTTGAGCCTATTTGTCGACTGAAAAAGAATCAGTTAGTATTGAATAGAGAGGGATTTTACATTTTTTCCACGAAGGAATACATCGCTGTGCCGCCGGAATTTTCGGTCGAGATGATTGCGTATGATCCAACCAAAGGCGAGTTCCGTACGCACTATGCTGGATTTTTTGATCCCGGCTGGGGTTTTGGAGCGCGCGGCGAACTGAAAGGTACGCCGGCGGTACTCGAAGTGTACCCGCACGATCATAACTTTATCTTCCGTGATGGACAGCCGATTTGCAAAATGGTCTACGAGCGACTTGCGACGTTTCCAGATCGTATCTACGGCGTAGGCGACCTCGGTTCACATTATCAGCATCAGCGCGGCCCGTGCCTTTCCAAACATTTTGTGCAGCACGCAAAAGTAGCTGCGAGTGTTTTGAGTCAAATATAATTTTGTTGCAGTGAGAGGGTATATTGCTGGGCGACTCTTTTTGCGAGCGGGTACGGTTCGAGCGAAATGCAATGGAGCGAGAGAGCGAACAAAAAGTGTCAGTGAGTCCACACGCTGGGTGGACGAACGGCACAGCAATATACCCTCTCACTGCAACAAAATTTTTTACCAAACTTCATGACCCACACTATGCCTGCAAAAGATTTTCCAAAAGAATGGCCGATCTATTTTAAAGACAATATTATCGTTGGAAATCTTCAGAATTCTGTTGGAATTGCCTGTCTTTGGACGCCGAAAGTCATGTTCGCACGAAAGTTAAACGCCGCAAGTTACTGCGTTTTGAGTCAGTTGTATTCGAACGACGGCATTAATCCAATTTTGCGCAATGTTTTAGCTCGGCCGCAAATTCATACGATTGTTATTTGCGGGCAGGATAAAATTGGTTCAGCCGATGCGCTGACAAAGCTTTGCGTTAGCGGTATTGATGAGAAATACAAGATAATCGGTAAACTCGAGGCAAAGGTGGATAAGGAGATTCCGCGCGAGGCCGTGGAACTTTTTCGTAGGAACGTAAAGATTGTGGATATGCGTGGCGTGCTCGATGCGGCGAAAATTCAACAAGCCGTGCGCGAACACGCAGCGCCGAACACACCGTGGGCAGCGCCGCAACTTTTTCCTGAACCAGAACTTTCAACCGAACGTTTTCCGATCGATCCTCACGGAGTCAAGATTCGTGAGAAGTATGTCGCGCAAGCGTGGCTTCGGGTGCTGTATTATATTATGCGCTTCGGCGCGGAAAAACCTACGCATCACGGCACGAATCAAAAAGAACTCCTGAATATGATGACGATTATCACTGACGAAGATCCCGAAAATATCCATTGGGCAGATTGGTTCAATTTTACACGCGAGCACTTTGAAGGGTATAAGCTACAAGTCATGAGTGCGGAATCGATTCCTAGTCTGGAGTATACGTACGGCATGCGATTGCGGAATCACGATGGCGTGAATCAGATTGAGACGCTTATTGCAAAAATTCGAGAGGAATATTTTTCCCGACGCGCTGTTGCTTTTACGTGGAATGTCGCTCAGGATAACGTGAGTCAGCATCCGCCGTGCCTTGATCTCGTACAGGTGATTGTGCAGGACGATACGCTTCACATGACGTGTTACTTTCGTTCGAATGACATGTTCCGCGCATGGCCGGAAAATGCGTTGGCCTTGCGCACGATGCACAAGGAGATTGCCGACGGAGTGGAATTGCCGATGGGCGAAATGTGTATTATTTCTCACAGCGCTCATGTGTACGAAGAAAACTATAATGAAGTGAAGGAGCTTTTGAAAAATTATTATGCGAAAGAGGTTGTTTTTTGCCGTTTTGATCCGCGTGGCAATTTTACGATTCACGTGAATCGCGAAAAGCGTCAGTTAGAAATGATCATGATGACGCCGAAAGGTGAGAAGATTGTCAAATACGAAGCACCCGATGCGTTCCGTATGATGCAAAAATTGGTCGCTGATGAAGCAGTTAGCGAGATTGGGCACGCGTTAGATTTGGGTGAGGAGCTCATGGAAGCAGAAATTTGTTTGCGTACAGGCCTTGAATATCGGCAGGATATCACAGGACGTACGCAATTTTTAAAGGAACTTGATCAGCTTTTGGCAGCACGCAGGCAAGAGGAACGAATCTTCGCGCGTTCAAGATGATGTTTCCTACCTTTCTATGAACCTCACGTTGTTTTGACAATTTTTATTATCCGTGATACCCCTTTCTTACTACGTTCTACGTTCCAATAGGAAAAAAAGGAGAGAAAAATGGAGCAGCAGAAGTTAAGTAGATACTTTGTTGTTTGTTTCGGTGAATGGATCAGTAAGATTTTTTCGCCTCATCGAATCGATAACCTTTCTGTGGATTTTGTTGCGGTCGTTGAGGGAGAACAAATGATTCACTGTACATTCACACCCGCGTCGCTGTTCGATCCACCTCAAACTTTAAAATTTCTAGCGCAGACGCTGGACGGGATCGTAAAACAATCTCAGGCTGTTGCTGGAAGAGTCCAGGCATACATCAAAACGCGACTTATCCAAGCCGAAGTCAAGGGACAGCCGATCATTGATGTTCATCATACGAAAACATTCCGCACTGCTGCGGGTTTTGTGGCGGGCTTGGAAGTGTCTATTACCTTTACTCCGCTCGTGCCACTTCGTCCCTTGAAGGAGAGTACGCACAACATCATCCATACATTTTCGGATTTTTTTTCGGAGTATCATTTGATTCGAGAGGGTTGTCGCGTGGAGGAGGGACTGTTCGTTGGATTGGCGGCTCAGATGATTGCAGAGACTCTCGCGCGGATGCTTTTTGAAGCTGCGATGGCGAATCCGCCGGTTTTACCGGACAAGCGTGCTGAGCGATACGATTCCCTTCAAGCCCAAATCAAGGCGCATGAAGCAAAGCTCCAGGAATTACGGCAGCAGATGAAAGCGCTTGGTTCGCCCGAAGGGTGTGCCGGTGAAGATGATGGACAGTACTGCAGTCAGAGTTTCTGGTTGGAGGCTGATGGGAAAATACCGGACGGCTGGACAGTGGACTTCTGTGGAGATGGATGCTGTACGAAATTTTACTGCCCGGAGCATGCGCGATGATCGGGAATTCGTGAAAGGAGGTGATTGCATGGGGCAAAATTTACGACCAACTGCTTTACAATTGGAAGAGTTGGAGAAGTTGGGTCTTCCAGTTTCAGGGAATCCGTGGATTACGTTCGACGCCTGCCGTGAACTCCTTTTGTTCATTATTCATGGAAATTATACTGTGGGCAAGATCAGAGATGAACGAGCGACTATCGCGGTATCTTATTGGAAGCAGTGGGTTGGTAAGAGAGTCGAATCGCAAGCGAGCTTCGCTCCTGGCCATGGAGAGGTTCTCTATCTGAAGCCTCATAAGGTTGAGGATGTAGGGGCGTTACGCAGAGATTCACACGGACGCTTCGATCATCTCTTTCCGTTTCAGGCGAGTGTTCGTTTCGATGATGGACGAAAGAAAATACTTGCATTGTCGCATCTTCGCCTACTCAAGAAAACAGAAAGCGATGTTTCGGAGGTCTCATGAGGTCGTTTTAGAAGTTTGCTCCTTAGAGTTTTTTGGAGAAAAGGGCACGTTGTTTCTGCACTGGTATTTTCAATGTGCCCTTTTGTGTTTTGTCACAAAAAATTTCTCCGTGTTCAAAATTAATCGTTATTTGATCGCCAGAAGCGAGGCATTGCGTCGCATTATTCGTTCCGACAATACAAGGAATATGGAATTCACGCGCGATGATCGCAGGATGACTCGTCACTCCACCTCGGTCCATGAGCATGATCAGATAATATTTGCTTTTAGTCTGGTTTTTTCTTATGATGAAACACATATGTCCGAGATTCACAAACTTATCATTATCGGCTCCGGTCCTGCTGGAATTACTGCGGCGTTGTATGCGGCACGAGCAGACCTCGCGCCGATTGTTTTGCTTGGCAAAGAACCTGGTGGACAACTTATGACGACAACTGATGTGGAAAATTATCCTGGTTTTCCCGAGGGCATACAAGGCCCGGAGCTTATGCAGAAGTTTATGGATCAAGCAAAGCGTTTTGGCGCGAAACTTGTCAGTGAATCCGTTGTACGCGTCGATTTTTCTAGTCCGCCGCACAAGGTTTATGTGAGCGCGAGCGTTGGTGAAAAAGAATATAGAGGTGAAGCGGTGATCGTTGCGACCGGTGCTTCTGCTATGTGGCTTGGTTTGGAATCTGAAGCACGATTACGCGGACGCGGCGTTTCGAGTTGCGCTACATGCGATGGAGCTTTTTTTCGCAATAAGTCCGTAGTTGTCGTCGGCGGTGGAGATACCGCTCTGGAAGAAGCGCTTTTTTTGACGAAGTTTTCAACGAAAGTCACAGTTGTGCACCGACGCGATGCATTGCGCGCAAGCAAAATTATGCAGGATCGTGCTTTCGGAAATTCAAAGATAGCTTTCATTTGGAATGTTGAAGTCATCGAGGTATTAGGTTCACAGAAAGTAGAAAGTGTGAAATTGCGTGATACAAAAACAGGCGCAGAGTCGATTTTCCCCTGTGAAGGACTTTTTATTGCCATCGGTCATAAACCGAATACAGACGTTTTTAAGAACGTGCTCCAACTCGATAAAAAGGGTTACATTGTTCCCGAAGATGAAACCGCGAGCGGCATCGAAGGTATTTTTATTGCCGGTGACGTAGGTGATATTCGATATCGACAGGCAGTAACAGCCGCGGGTTCCGGATGTAAAGCTGCGATGGATGCCGAACGTTGGCTCGAAGAACGCACATCTCACAGCGTGTAGTGTTTTTTATGCAGCAATTCATTTCGTGATATGATAACCATGTGATAGTTTTCTATTAAATTTTCTATGGATAAGCGCTCTCAGAAGATTTCCAAAAATTTTACGTCGAAGGATTACGTTGGCATTATCATCGCTCTTTTGATTGTAGTTCTCGCACTGCTCGGTCGTTGGTATTTTCAAAAAGAAGGTCGTGTGACGCAAGACAAAACAACTTCCGGTGCTGCTTCTGAGAATAGTTCGAATTCAGTAAACGATGCTGATACGCCGGCGTCTCGTTTGTTCTTTTTACGGCCTACGCAAGTCTCTTTCGATGAGCAGTTGGATATACGTGTGATTTTAAGTGAACTCGTCTTTATACCTTGTCCGACATCGGAGCTCGGGTGTCGTTTTCAGGAATTTCGAGCAGGTATTATTGTGTCTGTTGTATCGGAACCACAAAATACAACTCGGCTTTTATTTAACAACTTCCCTTCCGAACAATTCGCTTTTGGAAAACGTTTCCGCCTACTTGACGCTGCTCAGGATTTTGTTCGTTTGCTCGTCGTGGAATCTACCAGTACGGAATCTGCAACAATCGATACCGGTACATCTCAAAATTTTGTGATCACCGTTGATGACGCCGAAGTCGTCGATTCTCCGCAGAAGTAGTGATATACTGCGACGCCGACTGGAAATTAACACCACATTTCATGGACCAGTATAATCGGGGCGCAAAAAGGATGTTGTGCGACCTATCTGAATTCCACAACTTTTCCGTATGCTCTCCTTGGATTCAGTGCGGTTTCATAGTGTGATATCCATAGTTATAAGTCACGGTGGATAGGCGTTTCGAAAAAATAGACATGCACTCCTTGACGTAGACGTACAAAAAAATCTACATACTTGTTGATGACGATGAGACACATTATGGTGAAACCAGATAAAATGTTTCGTTGACACCATGAAATTGATCAGTCAATGTGATATCCGGTCGATAGTGCGGTTCGCTGACATAACTTGTTTCAAATGGGCTCCCCGTTAAAATGACTTTTGGATTCTGCTGCAGGAAGCTGTGAATGTCAATCACTGTATTCCACTTGGAGAATTGTTTAGTGAAGATTTCATATACAAAATAATTTGGATACAGTTGGGTTAACTCCCAATTATATGATTGTGACACACTATTATTGCCAAAATTTAAAGCAAATTCAAGTGATGATGATCGAAAATAATGAAAAACGGTATAATCAGCATAGCGTTCTTGTAATTCTTGTTGAAGAGAGAGTACTTCTTGCTTGGTATTCTTTTCTACCGTATTTAATTTTTTCACTTCTGAAAAGGTAAGTGCCATCGATTGACCAGCGAACACAAAAAAAAGAATAGTCAGACATATTGTTGCAACCGTTTTTGGTTCATGAAAATGACGCAATTGGAGAAGAGCACAACAAATCATCATAGCTGTAAGTGGTACGAACGGCAAATAATAATATTGGATCATATGCTTGGCAATAAAACCAAAGGCGAGAATTTGGGTGATCGCTGCAGCTGCACCCACACGAAATGTCATTGTTTGGAGATACTGTCGCCGTTGTGGCAAAACAATGATGCTCACGATACTGACGAGTAAAAAAAGAATGATGACTTCGAAAATATGGGGAAAACCATCAAGTAATATTTTGAGATTACTCCAATAGACCGACCAATCTAGAATTTGTGCAGTTCCGGCACCATGAATACCACTGTGTTGAAAAATCTTTATTACCCAATCGAATAACTCTGCATAGCGCTGTCGAATAGGTAAGGTAAAAAAAAAGAAAAAACTAACGGCGCTTATCAAATAGAGTAATTTTAAACGGATTGTACGGATGATAATGAGAGGAAGGACAATCGTTGGCAAAAAATTCATTTTGGTGGCAATACCTAAACCAATAATCATTGCAGCTATGAGCGCATACACTATGCCATGGCGCCAAGTTTGTTGCTTTGATTTGAGCATCATCACTAGCCACAGCATGAGCAATAATACTACTGTTAACAACATAGCTTCGGGTGCTACTTTCACTAAGCTATTCATTGGTATATAGCTAGAAAAAAATGGCGCGGTTTGTAGCAGCCATCCCAACCAAACGTTTTTTAATTTGTAATAAGCCGTAAAGCCGATCGTACTTAATAGTAATGCATTGATGATGAGGAATACATAGCTCACTGTTTGTAAATATAATTCCGGATTTGTAAGCACGTCGGTTTCAAGTGTTGGCCAATCATAAACAAAATTGTTGCGTAGAAAGTGAACACACCGCATCACAATGGCAATAAAAATTTGTACCGGCGTACCAGGATGATCAATATGGCCAATGGGTAAATCTTCAATCACATTGAGTGCATTCATGAGATACGCATAATCTGGATCATAATTTGAACCTGACCAATATGGACCGCGCGAATTTTTAAGATACATCCCCAAGACAACAAAGAGTCCGGGAATGACGATAAAGCCTATCCAACGAGCTACAATTTTCCATTTGAAATGACGTGTGCCAATGATATTCATAGTCTGTGTTATCGAGGATAAAGTTCTTGTAACTCAACTGTATATGAGCCGTACGCAAAGTTATTACCGGCCTGCAAAGCCGAGTACTGGCCGGCACTTGTTTCATGAGTCGCAAGAAATTCCTTTTGCGTTTGTCGTTCAATGTCAATAGCTTGCGAGGTTTGACGAGAGCCTGAGATAATCGACTGTACAAATATAAAAATAAACAAAACTGCCAGGTAAACTCCGCTGGCATTTCGATGTTGAGATTTATTGCGCAATTGCATGAGAATACAACAAACTATAATGCCAGTCAGTGGAATAAATGGTATAAAATAATGATAACGCATATGTTTTGCAATCATCACCAGACTCAATAATTGACTAACGATGGCAGCTGCACCCACACGAAATGTCATTGTTTGGAGATACTGCCGCCGTTGTGGCAAAACAATGATGCTCACGATACTGACGAGTAAAAAAAGAATGATGACTTCGAAAATACGGGGAAAACCATCGATTAATCCTTGCAAGTTGTTCCAATAGAGAGGCCAATCAATCACACCAACTGTACCGCTCCCGTGAATACCTGTATGTTGAAAAATACTTCCAAACCAATGAAATAATTTATTGTATTGTGATCGAATCGGCCATGTCCACAAGAAAAAAAATCCAATCGTACTAGCGAAATACAATAATTTTAAGCGGATGGTTTGAATAATGAATAACGGCACAATAAGCATTGGCAAAAAATTGACTTTGGTTGCAATACCCAAACCAACGATACTAGCAGCCACCAAACTAGAGTCGATCGCTTGGCGCCGATTGAATTTGGTTTTCCCGAGCATTACGACTAACCAACAAATCAATAGCAAGACAATGGTCAATAATAATCCTTCCGGCGCCACTTTCGTGAAACTGTACATTGGTATGAATGAGCTCAGGAATGGCGTCGACTGCAAAATAATGGCAAAATAATAGTTTTTCAGTATCCCATATGTTATTATTCCAACGGTCAATAATAATACTGAATTGATGATCAGTAATGTATAACTGATGGCCTGTAAATACAATTCTGGATGTATTAGAACATCTGTTTCGAGCGTTTGTAAATCATATTGGGCACCATTGCGTATAAGATGAGACGTTTTAATCACGAGTGCACTGAATAATTGTACCGGCGTACCAGGATGATCAATATGGCCAATGGGTAAATCTTCAATCACATTGAGTGCATTCATGAGATACGCATAATCTGGATCATAATTTGAACCTGACCAATATGGACCGCGCACATTTTTTATAAATATCCCTGTCATCAATAATGCGACCGGAAGGATCAGCAAGCCGCACCCCAGTAACCAGGATTTCCAACTCAAGTGTCGCAACCAATTTACCAGCTGCATATTATTTGAGCAATGGCATTAAAAAAATACTGACAATCAATAACAGATAGTAGACATTTATAGATATCAGACAAATTTAATTTTGTTTCAAGCAAAGTAATCATTTTTAAAAGTAGCCAGCTGTGACGAAGGTGAGAAATATTGGTGGTGTCCTATGTTTGTGCCTTATATCGTAATTAAAGATGATATGAAACTCCAATCCCAGCACCGGCATACCAATGATGGAGGGGCTGCTCTTGAAAGAATAAAAAAGCTCGTTTCGTACGCTGACTAAATTCCCACAACTTTGATGAACAGTGAACATTGTCTCCGAGAATGATTGCTCGTGGTGATAATTTCGCTTGCACAGTCTCGTACTCGCGCAGTTCATATTCCTGAGAATGATCGCTGTCATTAATAAAAAGATCGATTGTCTGAGATAATGTGTTCAGTGACGCGATTGAATCGCCATAGAGTATTTTGGCATATTCAGAGTATGGTAGCTGCAATAAATATCCAGCCACCGGGTCGATATCAGTCGTATATAAGTAGCCAGGTGCACCATCATGAGCATTACGTTTTAAAGCAGCCGCAATAATGCATGAACCAAGCCCCTTATTGGTTCCAGTTTCAACGACGATCTTCGGTTTCATCGCTCGAACAAATGCATACCAGCCAATGCGACGACTGTATTTTGCTGTTGAATCAGCAATATAGCGTTCGGGAGCCTGCTGTGTGAAACGAACGATATGATCGTGTAATGCCTGATCATGGACAATTTCATCAATATATCGTTGTACGTCGCCTACAGGTTGATGGGTGACAGTAGCAACAAAGGCAATCAAATATTGCCTATTCAGGGCAGTGAGATCATATGTAAAATTATCAATCTCACGCGAAGTGAATGTCCAATGGAGTAATTGTTTGAATGTTGGTATGACATAATGAGCACCAAACCAAAAACGGTATGGTATAAGCAGGATGCGACCTGCCGCCGTTGTTTTTAAAAAATGTTTCAACTTCTCCATAGCTCCATTGTGGATCTAAAAATAATGGCGTTGTGGTATTTCAATAATCAGCAAAGTGTGCCGTAATCCTTACTTCTCAACTGCTGCTGTGCTCACCTCATCGGTTCGGTAACGGACGTTAAATAGACGGCGCCACCCCCTGCGACTAATGTTGTAGTTTAACATCGCTCAACTGGGTCGTCAATTTTTCGCAAGTTTATTTTTTTTCACAACCAACGGATGATTTCCTGGGAAACAGAAAATTTTTTAAGAAAAGCTTTGCGTTCCGTTTTCATCTTAACGTACCCAAGCGTTGTATTCTTTGAGTCGCCCCTGCTTCTCATAAAGAAGGCGTGGATTCAGGATTTCTCGGGGAATTTGTTTGAGAAGCATGGCGTTCTCGGGTGCGTTCACGTTAGCGATCTCGTACCCGAAGTCAGGATCGCGTTGCCATCGAATTTTTCCTTCAATCATAACTTCTAACATGGCCGAGGAGTGAGGAATTTTTATTTTGAGCGCACGCCCTGCTGAGACGTCTTGTGCATCACCACCGATAAACCCTGTGTTCATCATCCACATCTCAACTCCTTTCATGCTCCTGGCAATCTCACTGAAACGTTCGGCCTGAAGACGATGAATTCTGGGGAAGAAGGGCTGTGTAAATGGGGATCGAATTCTGCCGTGTTCTTTCCCTGCAACCGAGGTTTTAGTGGTCTCTCCGAGCATAAAATACGCTGTAGCCTGTGCGGGCGAAGTGAAGCGGAGGATGCCTGGCGTTGCAGCGTCGCTCCCTGCATCACGATTCAAAATCCCCATAAGCTTGACTTGCGGGATATTTCGAAAATTTGCAGCATTTTTTATTGCGCTCATTGGGATGATCGAACGACTGTTCTGAGTCCAGATCACAAAATCCCATCCATCTTTTGAGATGCCGCGTTCATCAACGATTTCTTTAAATGAAACTTTTGACAAAATATAGTTGTCCACATTTTCAGCCACGGCGCCGTTGCGATTCGATCAGCTTCTGCGCCTTTTCTGGAGGAATTGTATTCGAGGAGTAGCAGTCCTTCTCCGCATCAGGAGCAATAATGTAGGTGTATTGATCTATCCTCGCTTTGTTCCGCGAGATCTTGTTCAAACTCCCGTAAGCAGTTCGGATCGTTACCGATGTGTATTCCAATGCGAGTTCCTGGAGTTCTTTCTGATTTGGATTTTCAATATATCTTACTTTGTAAGGTTTCAAATTGTGTGACATGTCCGTCTGCTTTACTACTTTTGAACCTACTGGTATCTTATATTAAGCTTGGCTATTTTATGAGTCTTTTTCTTATTATTTATGGGTTCTGAATCAATAAAATACGAGATTACACCTCCAAAGGGACTTATAAGGTTCAACCTTCCGGAGATTTGGAGATTTAAGGACCTGTTTTATATTTTGGTCTGGCGAGATATTAAGGTTCGGTATAAGCAGACGGTTTTAGGTATTCTGTGGGCTCTGTTTCAGCCATTTTTGACGATGGTGATTTTTACTATCTTCTTTAGTGTTTTTGCAAAAGTTCCTTCCGATAACGCCCCTTATCCCATTTTTGTTTATTCTGGTTTGCTCTTTTGGAACTATTATTCGACCGCTCTAACGAATGCGAGTAATTCACTTATCAATAATGAGGGGATTGTGCAAAAAGTCTATTTTCCGCGTCTCATTTTACCGATCTCAACTGTGTTGACACCGATAGCAGACTTTATATTTGCCTTTTTTATTTTATTGGGATTAATGGTTTATTATCATTTTACCCCCGGAATTTTAGGCCTTCTGCTTGTACCTCTCTTGCTTCTCATTTCTATTTTCAGCGCTCTTGGGCTTGGATTATTACTCTCTGCTGTGAATACTAAATATCGAGATGTTCGCTACATCCTTCCTTTCTTTATGCAAATTTTACTTTTTATTACGCCTGTCATTTATCCCGTCTCTATTATTCCAGAACAATTTCGCTGGTTGGCTTTCTTTAATCCAATGACCGGCGTGATCACTCTTGCTCGCAATGTTATTATCGGGGTAGGGGAAGTAAATTTCGGACACATTGGTGTTTCCGTATTCGTGAGTGTCGTTTTACTCTTCATTGGCCTCGCTTACTTTAGAAAAACAGAACGCTTCTTCGCCGACGTATTATAAGGTATTATGATACTATGCAATCAATTATTCAAGTTGAAAAACTGAGCAAAAAATTTCATATTGGCCAAAAAGAGCACTACTATTCTTTGCGTGACTCCTTAGTGGATGCCATCACTTTTAGGCAGAAAAAAAAATATGATATCTTCTGGGCATTGAAAGATATTAATTTTGAAGTTCAACCCGGCGAAGCACTGGGAATTATAGGCCGCAATGGAGCTGGTAAAAGCACTCTCTTGAAAATTCTTTCTCAGATCACTCCGCCGACCACTGGGCGAATCAAAATTGGAGGACATGTAGCTTCTCTCTTAGAGGTCGGTACTGGTTTTCACCCAGAACTCACAGGCCATGAAAATATTTACTTAAACGGTGCAATTTTAGGTATGTCCCGTAAAGAAATAAAAAGAAAGTTCGATGAGATTGTGACTTTTGCTGAAATTGAAAAATTTCTCAATACGCCAGTGAAACGTTATTCTTCTGGAATGTATGTAAGACTCGCTTTCGCTGTGGCTGCCCATTTGGAACCGGAGATATTAGTAATCGACGAGGTTTTAGCAGTTGGCGATGTTCAGTTCCAAAGAAAATGCTTGAATAAAATGAATGAAATTTCTCAAAAAGATGACCGCACGGTTCTTTTTGTCAGCCACAATACAGGAGCTATCCAGACTCTATGTGAACATTGCATCTTGCTTGATCAAGGAAAAATAATAATGCAAGGAGACACTCCGAGAGTCATTGAGAAGTATTTGAGAACATTTAATGACACAATACTGATTGATCGTAAAGACAGAATCGGTAAAGGTGAAATCCGACTTACAGATGTCTCTTTCGAAAATTCTGCAGGAGAAGAAGTCGCATCTTTCATCTCAGAAAAAGACGCTATACTTAAGATAAGGTACGAATCGGTGAACAATTCAGACACAGATTTGAGAGATGTTGATATTGGCATTGGAATAGATGATAGTATTGGTCAGAGAATTGCTGGTCTATCTACAGTTGGTAATAAAAATTTTCCTGACCGCATTAAAAAGAGTGGTTTGTTTATATGTACCATCAAAACATTACCTTTGAATACGGGACGCTTTTATCTGACCTTGATTTTACGCCACAAGGGCGAGATTATGGATTGGATTCAGCAAGCTGCCTTTTTTGATGTTGAGAACCTGCAAAATTTCAACTATGGCTCATCGCTCTCAAGATCAGACGGCCCTTTTTTAATTAATCATTTATGGACAGTACAATGATAGCGATTCAACAGTTCGTTTCAAAAATCAGAGCTAGGTTTTTCAAATCTCAATATCTTGATCCCGATTTTGATAAACGAGGAGCAACGACCAACGAAGAAATTGATCTGTTTTGGCAAGACGAACAAAGAGTCAAAGAGTACCTCGTTCAGGAACGTTTAGATTTCTTTCAGGAGGTAGCTCATAAAATACCTTATTCCGAAGATGTTAAATCAGTCATTGATATCGGATGTGGCTCAGGACACGTTCTCTTCCATTATTCAAAGATACATCATATTAAGGAAGAAGCTCTCGTTGCGTGCGAAATCTCAATTCATGCTCTTTTGCAAGTGAATAAATTGCTTCCTAGGGTTAATCTACTAAGAGTTGATTTGCTTTTATTGCCCCATTTATTGAATCACAAGTTTGATTTGGCTATTGCTACTGAAATTCTCGAACACTTACAGCAACCCCAGAAGTACTTAAAGAGTATAATAGAGATACTGAATCTTGGAGGAAAAGTTCTCATTACTATCCCCAATGGTGATCTCGACAATTGGAGCGGACACGTGAATTTCTGGAATAAGAATCAATTTAAAGAATTTCTTGGAAAATTCAATGAAATAGAGTTGGTATATTCGGAAACCTTATCAAGTAATGATCTTTTATTTGTAATTAAAAAAGTGAGATGATGAGCATTAGTATGAAGACAGTTCATTTCGCCATCTTAGGGTGCGGTAAAATTGGTACAAGGCATGCCGAAAAAATGCGTAGTGTGGATTATGTACGTCTCAATGCTGTATGTGATATAGTCGGTGAAAAAGCAGATATTCTCTCAGAGAAGCATGTTTGTAGATCCTATCACAGCATAGAACAGATGCTTAAAGACCCGGATATCGATTTTGTGAATATTTGCACTCCTTCAGGCTTACACGCACAGCACTCCATCATGTGTTTAAATGCCGGCAAGAATGTTCTCTGTGAAAAACCAATGGCACTTACCGTAAAAGATGCTGTCAATATGCGCAAGGCAGCTGAGAAAAACGGTAAAATGTTGTATGTTGTCAAACAGAATCGGTACAATCCACCAGTCAAACTCGTGAAGCAATTGATCGACGAAAAAAAATTTGGCAGACCCATTTTGGCTGTGGTAAATATGTTCTGGAATAGAAACGACGATTATTACAAAAGCGATCCTTGGCGTGGAACATTAAAACTCGATGGTGGAACGATTTATACACAAGCAAGCCATTTTGTCGATTTGCTTCTTATGTTTTTGGGTAAACCAAAGTCTGTCTACGCTTTAATAGGAACAAAGAACCATAACATTGAAATTGAAGACACAGGAGTGATCACCGTACATTTTGAAAATGGTGCTTATGGAACAATGAATTATACTACTTGTGCCACAAAGAAGAATTTTGAAGGATCTATAACCCTCATCTTTTCCAAAGGCACTATTAAGATCGGCGGAGAGTATATTAATACCATCGAATACTTTCAAGTTGAAGGTGTAGATGGTTACGAACTAGAGCCCAGTGTAGTGGAAGCTAATGATTACGGTACATACCGTGGTTCTATGTCAAATCATCATGAAGTTTTTAAGGACATCGTCAGAAAGTTTAACAACAGTCAAGATAATGGTAACCTTGTATATGGAGACGAAGCAATTGAGACTATCGCTTTAATTGAAAAAGCTTTGGAGTCAGCACGAAACGAAAAAATAATAACTATAAAAGATGAACTATGAAACAAGTTCGTATTCTTTTGACATCCGTTGGAGTTGAAACAGGTCCTAATGTCATTAATGCACTAAAAAAATCTTCTGACTTCACTCCATATATTATTGGCACGGATAACGATCCTCTTGCTGCAGGTCTGTATTTATGTGATGAAAAAGTTATTGCCCCTAGGATAGATACGCCTGATTATATGTCACATCTTATGCAAGTTTGTCATACATACAGGGTTGATATCATTATTCCACTCCTCTCAAAGGAAATGCCTTTCTTTGCTAGTGCATCCCAACTCTTAAAAGAGAAAGCAGGAATTAAAATCGCGATTTCTGATCCAAAAACTATTCAACTTTGTGCAGATAAAAATTTGTTCGTGAAGTTCTTAATTGATCATAATATCCCAGCTCCTCGTGCTTTTGATGAGCAAGACATAAAGGAAACAGATTTTCCTCTCTTTGTCAAGCCTATTACTGGCAGTTCGAGTCGTTATGCTATTCGAGTGAATTCTCTTGCTGATCTTGAATATATCAAAAGAATTGCCGGTCCACTTTCCATTCAAGAATTACTCACCGGACCCGAGTACACCGTCGATACATTATGTGATTTAGAAGGTACATTGGTCACAGCCGTCATTAGGGAACGTCTTGAGGTTAAAGATGGTAAAGCAGTCAAAGGGCGTACAGTGAAAGATGATGATTTGATACAGCTTATCAAGAATCTTGTAAGTTATGTGAAAATTATTGGTCCATCCAATATTCAATGCATTAAAAATCAAGGAATTTATACATTTTTTGAAATTAATACGCGCTTCTCTGCCGGTGGACTTCCTCTCACTGTTGTAGCAGGAGTCAATTTACCTGCTTTGCTTGTGAAAATACATCTTGGAATGGAAATTCATCCCGAAGAGTTGTTGTATAGAGAGAATGTATATATGAGCAGATATCTCACCGAGGTCTTTCCTCAACCAGTAAGGAATTTACTATGAGAATAGCTGGTTCACAGATTCTCGTTACAGGTGGTGCAGGATTTATCGGCTCTCATATAGTTGCATCACTTGTGAGAGATGGAGCTCGTGTGACAGTTTTTGATAATTTTAGCTTTGGACGCCATGAGAATTTATCCAAAATTGCGAATAATATTGAAGTAATAGAGGGAGATATTCTCGACGAAAAAAAACTTAATAAAGTAATGAAGGGTAAAAATATCGTTTCACATCAAGCTGCGCAGTTGGAAATATTTTTAGCTAGCGCTGATCCGTACGCAGATCTTAAAATAAATACACTTGGAACCCTCAATGTTTTACAAGCCGCTCAAAAAAATGGTGTCGCTAAGGTAATTAATGCTTCATCCGCTTGCGTTTATGGACAAAAAAATGGTTCCGTAACTGAAGAGAGTATGCCTATACCAAATTGGGAATATGGTGTGAGTAAACTAGCTGCTGAAAGATATGGTACTATCTATTCAACTTATAAGAATTTACCAGTTGTTAGTTTGCGTTATGGTATTACTTATGGTCCTAGAGAATGGTTTAGGCGCGTTTTGACGATATTCATTAAACGTGCAATTCAAGGAAAAGACTTAGTCATTTTCGGTGAAGGTGCACAAATCCGTGATTTTATCTCCGTCCACGATGTTGTCGCACTTCATAATTTCGCAATACAAGACGATATTTGTCAAGGAGATTCCTTTAATGTTGGTACCAATATCGGTACAAGTATCAAGGAGCTTGCAGAAATAGTCATAAAAGTAACTGGTAGGAATTTAAAGATTCTCCACGAAGACATCAGAGAAGGTGAATTTTCTAAACTTGTTCCCGAGAAAAAACGCAATACTGCTGAACTTCAATGTATGCTTCTAGATTCGAGTAAAGCCACCAAAGTATTTAGGTGGAAACCGTTAGTATCTCTAGAACAAGGCATACGAGAAGAATATGAATGGGCACAAGAAAATTTGAGCTTTTGGAAAAAAATACACTACTCAGCCTGATTAGAAAAACATGAAAAAAGTTAACACGAGTTACTACCAATCCACAGACGGTCAGAACGTGAAAAGAATCTTAGTTGACTCCTATCTGATCTTTATTAACGAGATAATCGAGCAAGGCGATTTCAACACCGTTATACAAATGGGTTATGGCGATGGTGAAGTGATTGAAAGACTGATGAACAAAGTCAAGCATGTTATCGTTATCGAGGGCGATTATGAGCTTTACCGTAGAGCGATCGCTGAACACAAAAAAAATGATCATGTACTAATTATCAATTCTTTTTTTGAGCATTTTTTCCTAAAAAACAAAGTTGATCTTGTGCTCGGTAATCATGTTCTTGAACATGTTGATGATCCCGGCACTGTATTACATATGACTCGTCAGTGGCTCAAAAATACTGGTAAAGCGCTTTTTACTGTTCCAAATGCTACATCTCTTCATCGTAGAATAGGTAAGGAAATGGGTTTATTGAAATCGATTTATGATTTGAACCCACAAGATCGCAAAGTTGGCCATCAAAGAGTTTATGATTGGCAATCATTTAATGATGAACTTCAAAATTCAGGTTACAAAATAATCAAAGCAGGTGGCTTTAACATTAAGTTGACATCACAAAAACAGATGAAAGATTGGTCTCATGAATTGTTGCGCGCTATTTTTTTAATTAGCCTCGAATGCCAACCACAAATATGCTCAAACCTTTATGCAATCTGCCGAAATTAAAAAATCACTCTTTGTCGATATAGATGGACCGATTCTGGACGTTTCTGAACGGTATTATAATGTCTATTATGATTTTTGTAGACAGAATAATATAAGGCCGGTTTCTAAAAAGTATTACTGGCAAAAGAGACGCAGGAAACAAAATGTCTCTCTGAAGTCTTCACTTACGGAGAAATATAAAGAATTTTGGATAAAAACAATAGAACTACCACAATACACTCATTTTGACACCATACGTCCACACACGATTGAAGTTCTTGCTAAACTGCAGCAAAATTGTAATCTGTACGCCGTGTCACTCAGACAGAACGCAGAAACAGAAAAAAAAACATTAAAGCAATTTGGCGTTTCCGAATTTTTTAATAACATTTATATCGCGCCACCTTCCCTTTTTGAGACAATGAAGAACTGGCGGATTAAAAGAGCATTAATTCATGAGATTGCGTCACTGGGTGATATAATCATTGGAGACACACCTACTGATATTAAATGTGGTCAAAGTTTAAGATTCATTACGGTTGCAGTGCTCTCAGGCATAACGAACTACAGTCTGCTTAAGTCTTATCAGCCTGATTACATTATTAGAAAAATTGATTCTCTTCCAAGATTATTAGATAGAAACAATTTGCTATGAAGGTACCTTTAGTTGATTTAAAAAGACAATATGTTCAGATCCAATCTGAAATTGCAACGGCAATACAACAGGTTATTACTGACACAGCCTTTGTCTTAGGGAAATATACGGAACAATTCGAAGTTGAGTTTGCTCGCTACTGCCAGGTTCAACATTGCGTTGGTTTAAATTCTGGCAGCGATGGTTTGTTACTCGCCTATATTGCTTGTGGCGTCAAAGCTGGTGATGAAGTGATTACTGTTGCCCATACCTTTTTCGCCACCACCGAACCCTTGGCTCATCTTGGTGCTACACCAGTCTTTGTTGATATTGATCCCACTACCTATCTTATTGATCCTGAAAAAATTGAAGCGGCTATAACTCCAAAAACTAAAGTGATTGTTCCTGTGCACCTTTATGGCCAAATGGCGGATATGACAAACATAATGGCTATCGCCAGGAAATATAACTTGAAAGTGATTGAAGATTGTGCCCAAGCTCACGGTGCAACTCATCAAGGCCAAAAAGCCGGCACCTTCGGCGACATTGGAATCTATAGTTTTTACCCTGGAAAAAATCTTGGTGCTTATGGCGACGCTGGTTGCATAGTTACCAACAATAGCGAATACGCTCAGTTAGTGAGAAAATTACGGGATCACGGCCGAAGCAGTAAATATGAATATGACATTGCTGGTTATAGTTCTAGAATGGATGGTTTACAGGCAGCAATTCTCTCAACCAAATTAAAATATCTAGAGAAGTGGAATAAGGCAAGAAGAAAAGCCGCAGCTCACTACAATGAACTCTTACCTGAAGAAATTAAAAAACCAGTTGAAACGAAGAACAATCGTCATGTCTACCATCTTTATGTGATTGAGGTAGCGAATCGCAATAGAGTTCTTTCATATCTCACAGAGAATGGTGTTGAAGCTGGCATTCATTATCCTATTCCGTTGCACTTGCAACCACCCTACTCGGCATCAGTTATGAGTCATACATCCTTACCTCGCACCGAAGCGGCTGCGAAAAATATTTTATCCCTACCTCTTTTCCCTGAGATCACCGACGAAGAACTTCAATATATCGTGCGTCAAGTTAAAACAGCAATAAAGTAATGAAAATTTTGATTCTCGATACTTATTATCCCGCATTCCTAGATGATTTTTATCATCGATATCCTACAATATCGGACGAAAAATATGAAGATCAGTTGCAAGCCTTACTGAACCAACAATTCGGCACTGCTGATTTTTACTCCAAAAATTTGCGTCTCTTAGGTCATGAAGCTAAAGATATTATTTATAATGCCGAATCATTACAAAACAAGTGGGCTCAAGAACATAATATACATTTTAAGTACAATATCACGGAAATCATTCCGATCTTGTATCGATACCTTCAGAAAAGATGGCCGGAACGAATTTTGTTGGATCAAATTAAGAATTATCAACCGGATATTCTTTATATACAAAATGTGAGTGTTCTTTCTTCTGGTTTTCTCTATCGCATAAAGCCATCACTCAAAATGTTGGTCGGTCAAATTGCTTCGCCATTCGATTCTAAGATCGATCTCAGTGTTTATGATCTCTTGATCTCAGCAGCCCCAAACTTTGTCCAACACTTTCGTCAGCGAGGCTACGCTTCAGAACGCTTAAAAATTGGTTTTGAATCTACTATTCTTTCTCAATTGAAGAAAAATCGAATAACTTGGAATACAATCTTTATCGGTGGTTTTACCGGTCCACATCTGAAAACTACTCGTCTTTTAGAAAAAGTTGCGGTCGAAGTTCCGATCGATTTTTGGGGCTATGACGCGTACAATTTGGACCATGACAGTCCGATACGACAACGTTTCCATGGGCCGGTTTGGGGAGTTGAAATGTATTCTGTTCTTCATAACTCTAAAATCGCAATCAATCGTCATGTAGATGAAGCCGAAAATTATGCTGGCAATATGCGAATCTACGAAGTAACTGGTACAGGCACTCTGCTCATCACTGATATGAAGGATAATTTAGGTGAGTTGTTTAAGATCGGCGAGGAAATCGAAACGTATTCTTCTCCTGAAGAGTTGATCGCAAAAATTAAGTTTTATTCTCATAATGAATCAGCACGTCAAAAAATTGCTCATGCCGGACAACAACGGACACTCAAAGACCATAATTATTATCAACGAATGAAAGAGCTCATCCAGATTCTTAAAAGGTATACGCCATGAAATTTCTCATCATTGATACATATTATCCCTCTTTTCTTAAAAGTTTCCGTCATAAGTATCCAGAATCATTGGGGATGTCTTATCAGGAACAACGGCAATTTTTACTTGATCAAAAATTCGGTACTTCGGATTTCTATTCTGGAAATTTCAAAAAGCTTGGGCATCAAGCTGAAGATATTATCGTGAATGATCTTTATCTTCAGTTTCGGTGGGCTCAAGAAAGAAATTTTTTTGTTTCTGAATCACGTTTTAAGGCTCGCATGCGGGTTTTACTTCGGGCTTATCATCTTCTTGGTCCACCGCGATGGATTCAAGAGATTGCTTTAGCTCAGATTCAAGAATATAAACCAGACATTATCTATATCCATAATTTGACTATTTTTAGCCCTGATTATTTTCAAAAAATAAAAAAACAATGCCAATTCGTAGTTGGTCAAATTGCTTGTCCTCTACCGCCAAAAATATATTGGGAAAACTACGATCTGATTGTCACTTCATTTCCTCACTTTGTGCAAAGATTTCGCCAGCAAGGCATCAAGAGTGAATATTTAAAAATAGCTTTCGAACCTCACATTCTTGACCTCGTTAGCAAACAGCCACGTATTTATAACGTTTCTTTTATTGGTAGTTATTCCTATCATCATAAGGGCGGGACGCAGATTCTGGAAGATGTTGCACGGAAAGTGAAAGTTGATTTTTGGGGCCTGAAACAATTTTTCATGTCGCCATTCTCACCGATTGGTCGACGGTATCATGGAAGTGCATGGGGTCTCGATATGTATACTTTACTTGCTCAGAGCAGAATTGTTATTAACCGTCACATTGGCGCGGCTCAGAACTATGCTAATAACATGCGACTGTACGAATCAACCGGAATGGGCGCTCTTTTAATTACTGACATGAAAGACAATTTGAATCATTTATTTCACATCGGCAAAGAGATTATTGCTTATTCGGATGTTGAGGATTTAGTTGATAAGATTCGTTACTATCTTGAACATGAGAAAGAACGCGCCGAGATTGCTCAGGCTGGACAACAGCGAACTCTTCAGGAGCATACGTATGAAAACAGGATGAAGGAACTTTTAACTATTTTAGCAAAATATTTATGAACAAAGACAACCGTAATTATGTTTTTACTTCCGATTCCCTTTCAGAGAGAGATGAATACCAGAGGATGGCTAGTTGGATTCCTGGTGGCAGTAGAGTGATTGATTTGGGGAGCGGCGATGGCTCACTTTTAGCGTTATTGCAGAAACGAGGCATTCAGGGTGAAGGAATTGAAATTGCTGAAAGCGGCGTCGAGATCACAAAAAAGAGGGGTATCAAAGCGCAAATTGGACGAATTGATGTGCCGTTGCCATATAAAGATAAAGAATTTGATTATGCTCTTTGTAACGTGACCATACAGATGGTGATGTACCCGGAAGTATTACTGCAAGAAATGAAACGTATTGCAAAGTACCAAATCCTTTCCTTTCCTAATTTCGCTTTTCTTCCCAATCGTCTTGACCTACTCATTCGTGGGCGAATGCCTCATTTCATGATTCCTAGTTATAAATGGTATTCCACTGGGCATATTCATCAACTCTCTATCAATGATTTTTCCGATCTTTGTAAAGAATTAAATCTCAAAATTCTCGATTCCAAGCATATCCGTCCAGACGTACTCAGGCTCCATATCTTCCAAGTCCCACATTTTATCTTAAGACGCTTTCCTAATGTATTCGTTAGTACCGCAATTTTTCTAACAAAAGAAAAGGAAATAGCGAAATAAATACAATATGTATATCCAAGAAAGATTCATTGTATGAAATCAGCGTATATGTTATATTCTTGCTGAGAATTGTAAAATATAAGATGGCTTACATTCTGTTAGTGCTTGCAATAGGAATGAACGTTACCGCACAACTTCTTCTCAAATATGTTGCGAAACAGATGCAATTTTTTGATGTTGCAGTGAATAAAGTTGTTCTGATAAAAACACTTCTTTTGCAACCGGCTTTTTGGATTGCATTAGTTTCGTATGGCATCAGCTTCGGGCTTTATTTAGTCGTGTTGTCAAAATTAGAATTGAGTAAAGCCTATCCGATCAGTAGTACTGCTGGCATTGTGCTTATTGTTGTTATATCCATTTTTACCTTTCATGAACCTTTGACGTTTCCCAAAATTCTAGGCGTAGGATTAGGTTTGCTCGGTATTTTGTTATTATTTAAATAAGCATGCACTATCAGGCTATTGTTGAATTTATGAACCAACAAGCTGCTCGTCGTACGAAGTGGCGCGAGCGCAATTGGTATTATTACGAAGATCTCGTCAGTTTTTTACAATATAATGTCCCCCAAAATAGCCGAGTATTAGAAATTGGCTGTGGTGATGGCTATCTTTTACATCAGCTTCAACCCATGTATGGGGTTGGTATTGATATTGCCCCGGCCATGATTGAACAAGCTCAACAAAAATACCCTGACTTGCATTTTTTTGTTATGGATGTTGAGCAACTGAAACTCCAAGAAACTTTCGATTATATTATTCTCTCTGATACTATTGGTTATTTTTATGATGTACAGAAGGTGTTAAATAATTTACGCAGCGTTTCTCATAGCGGGACAAGAGTGCTTATTACGTATCAAAATTTTTTGTGGTCACCGTTACTTCAACTCGTGGAACTGCTCCATCTCAAAATGCCCTCTAAGAAATTGAATTGGCTCAATGTAGGCGATTTAGTGAATTTACTTAACTTAGAAAATTTTGAGGTTGTAAAAAGTGGTCATCGCTTACTTCTTCCATGGTATATTCCTTTCCTTTCAAAATTCATGAACAAATATTTGGCACACCTACCCTTATTGAATCAGTTGTGTTTGACGAGTTTTGTTATTGCCCGTCCTTGCATTCCAACGCAAGAATATAGTGTGAGTGTGATCATTCCAGCGCGCAATGAACGCGGTAATATTGAACAAGCTGTTCAACGTATTCCTCACTTAGGGAAACACACAGAAATTATTTTTGTTGAAGGTCATTCCAATGATAATACTTTAACCGAAATTCAACGAGTGTGTCAGAACTATGCTGACAAACTTGACATCAAATATGCTGTACAAGACGGCAAGGGCAAAGGTGACGCGGTACGTAAAGGCTTTGCTATGGCTCACGGTGATATCTTGATGATTCTCGATGCTGATTTAACTGTTCGTCCAGAAGATTTGCCGAAATTTTATCAAGCTATCGCTTCGGGGAAAGGTGAATTTATCAATGGTTGTCGTTTAGTATACCCTATGGAAAAAGAGGCTATGCGTATTTTGAATATGATCGCAAATCGTTTTTTCTCTGTAACTTTTTCATGGTTATTGGGTCAGCGCATTAAAGATACTCTCTGTGGCACGAAAGTCATTTGTAAAAAAGCCTATGAGCAATTAGCAAGTAATCGAGCATTTTTTGGTGATTTCGATCCATTTGGTGATTTTGATTTGTTATTCGGTGCAGCGAAGTTAAATTTAAAAATCGTAGAGTTACCCATACGTTACCAGGCACGAGTATACGGTTCAACGAATATTTCACGTTTCCGACACGGGTTTATTCTTTTGAAAATGGTCTTGTTTGCGATGAATAAAATTAAATTTATTTAAAAACTCATGCACTGGAAACAGTATGTTTTATTTGCACTTCTTATAAGCTTCAACGCGTGTCGGCCTTCGATAATTCAAGAAATGAGTGTATGCAAGAAATAATATTCGTTACGATCATTCTTTTTGTCTGGGGTATTTTAAGTCTCGGTATCGGGCACTCCATCTTACGTAAATTATCTTGGCAAGCGAATGACGCTGTTTCTATCAGCATCGCTTATTTATTGGGTTTTGCTGTGTTGGCATATAGTTTGGTGCTGTTAGGTTTAATCAAACTCTTTACGCTTCCGGCAGTCAGTATCGTAGGAGTTATCTATGTCGTACTTTTTGGACGAGGCGGTTTGCGCCAATTTTGGCAGTTCGTCATCAGCAGTGTGCATTTGAGTAAAAATATCTGGCGTACGCATCGTTGGTTGATAGTGCCGTTATTAGCTGTGGCAGTGTTTGTTCTCGTGAATTATCTTGCAAGTTTTGCTCCACCCACAGCACGCGATGAAATTTCTTATCATCTCCCAGAGGCGCGTGCACTCGTCTCAAGTCAGTCATTAGATTTTCTTACTAATGCTAAAAATTTTTATACGAATCTTCCACTCCTCTTAGAGGTCGTGTATGCCTGGGGTATTTTGGTGTCAGGCTATTCGTTGGCGCACGTCATGCACTACAGTATTTGGTTAGCTTTTTGCTTGTTTATATTTGGTTGGTTATACGAATATTTTGGTCGAACAACCGCGACGTGGTCGATAGTCGGTTTGTTTTTACTCACGCAAGTTGTGACTACGGCCACGAGCGGTTTAGTAGATACTGCCTATATGGTGCTCGAAATTATGAGCGTCTGTTTATTCATAACTTGGTTTCATAGCAAACAAAATACAACTCTTGCCTTGGCTGGTATTATGATCGGCTTCGCTTTATCTATCAAATATTCTCCTCTCTTTACCGCTAGTTTACTCGCTGTATTCATTGCAGGTGTCAGCTTTCCCCGACGTCAGTGGAGACCATTCATTTGGTTTGTATTACCTGTTGTCTTGGTTGGAGGATTTTGGTACATCAAAAATTTCATTGTTTATTTCAATCCTACCTATCCGCTCCTCTTCGGACATGCCGACTATGGTGAAGCGGAATATCTTTCATTGATCGCAGCGATCCAAGATTTTGTTGTACCGCGAACGTTGTGGAATTATGTACAGATTCCGGTAACTTTTTATTTAGCTTGGACCAAGAGTGATTATCCACTCCTGTCGTTATCCTATCAACCCCAAAGCCTGATTGTATTGTTCAGTCTTGCCAGTTTGCCTTGGCTAATTGCACTCAAACGAGCCAGATTGGTCGTTCTGATACTGTTTTCTTATATGATTGTCTATAGTTTGTATTGGTTCTTTATTGCGACTCATCAAGTACGTTTTTTGGATACAATTACTATTGTGCTGCTGTTGTTAGCAGTTATTGCTATTACCCGCTTGCCACGATATTGGAAATATGTGCCGGTCGCCATTTTATTCATTGCCATCATCGGTATTGGCTTACGTTACGATATTCGGAGTTATTTGCTCCATGTGATAGACGCCGCTATCGCTCAGCGCTGGATGCGTAAAAATGAAATTTATTACTTGATTGATCACATGAGTAAAAAGGATTATTTGGAATCGCACTTTGGTTGCGGGGTATTAGCTCTTGACTACCTGGATACTACAAATCCAAACGTCAAGGTGTTAGATAATTGGACCGCATGGCATGATCACCAATTTAAGTTTTACGATCAGCACAGTCGTTTCATCAGTTTTCCGCCTGATTTGCCAGTTACAGATGTCAACAGCTTTATTCAAAGTAATGGTATTGGCTATATTTATTTTGATACGAGAGCTAAAAATGATTTTGCGAATAGTACCGATCCATTTTTCAGGGAACACTATCGCGCCCGGTCAAACCAAGAACAACAATTGCTCGACGGCGCTACTTTGGTATTTGAATCAACTACCTGTCAACTCCATCGTTTACGATAATGGAGCTGCCGTTGAATCCCGTTTCTTGTACAATGTGCAAAGCAAAAGAGGAGGAAGGCGAGAGCTTCCGAAGCACTGACAGTGCACAGTGTGCTTCGGAAGCTCTCGCCTTCCTCCTCTTTTGTCTATAATCACAATGTATTTTTCACAGGCGGAAGCGTATTCAGCTGCAGTCCTTTAATAATCCGAAGCTTTGAGTTTACCTATCACAAATAAAAGCGCATCGAATCGGATCGGTGCATATACCCATAACTGTCCACAATCCTGCATATAGGCTAAAACTTGATTTTTCCCTGCGCTCTTGGCGCAGGGTCATTCATTGACAATGACACTCATGAGGAGTACGACTGCTGCAGTGATTTTTGATTGAGTCAAAGCTCTACGAAGCCAGTACCACAAGGTTTGCCAAAGGCGACGACATTCACGGGTAATTGTCTTTATAAAGGCAATCCACAGTAGTCCAAAGATGCTATAGACAACTGTCGCTTTAAACTGTCCTATCAATCCCAGTAATAATCCAATATTTCCTAAGATACCCAGACCAATAAGATACGCTACACTCACAATGACTGCGTAGTGGTGCTCAAAGCGCAACCGACGCAATAACGACATTCCCATGCCGATAGCGAGGCTACTGAAAAAGAATGCTAGTAAAGTATTAGAAACGATGGAAATGATACTCATTTCAACGCGAACACGAAGTTATTTAAACCAAGTTGCCAGGTACTCGTTTTTATTTTTTCTTGTTTGAATCCAGCTTGGGCAAGTAGATCGCGCAGGTCTTGATCGGACATATAACATTTGTGATCAGAAATTTCTGTAGCATCCGTGACATGCAAACGAAAAGCTAAAAGTTCTAGTAATGGCTTATTCGCTGGTGTTGGTGTTGTGAGTAATAGTCTCCCATTCGGTTTTAAGATGCGATACACTTCACGCAAATGTTGCTGACGATCCGATAAATGTTCAAGCACAGCTAATGAAGTTACTACATCCATAGCGTTATCTGGCAGCGGGATATGTTGATTCACATTAGCTGGTTGTAATGTTACTCGATCATTCGATAGTTGCGTATCAACTGCAATATCAAAACCATAGGCTTTTGTAAATCGATCTTGGTACGTAAATAAAAATCGTCCGCGATATCCGCAGCCCATATCACATACTATGCTCCTCTCTGGGATAGAACGAATAACATGTTGCATTCGAAGATGAGCCAGAAAATCTTCGAGCCAATAACGTTTTGTCTGACCATGTGATGTAGTGCGGTGATCATGGTTATGATGGTGATGTGTCTCGCTCATAGAATATTATTATTTATGAATTTTTGCCATATTTTTTTGTACTGCTGCTTCCAATTCACTAAAACGTCGGTTGATGGTACTGATAACAAAACCAGTTAATGCCACGAACACACTGACTAATACTAACCCAACCGCTAGTACTGCAGTTGGTAAACGCAACACTAAACCAGTACGGAAAAATTCAGAAATCACTATACTCCCAGTAATGACACCGGGTATAAAAAATAATAAAGCCAATAAAATAAAGAACTTTATCGGACGATAATCCCGCAAAATTTGAAAAATGGTCAGTAAAATTTTTGTACCATCCCGGAAGGTATGAAGTTTCGAAACGCTTCCGGCTGGTCTGGCTTTATACTGAATAGCATGTTCTGCTACAAGATAGCCACGTTCCAGCGCTTGAATCGTTAATTCGGCTTCCACTTCGAATTTTCTTGCTACGACAGGTACTTGTTTTACAAAGGACCGATTCATTACACGATACCCAGAAAAAATATCTCGAAAATGACCGCGGAACAGTGAATTGAGAACCAACACAAAGAGTTTGTTACCAAACAAGTGTAGTGTGGTGAGACTCCCTGGTTGGGCGAGTCGTAAACGATCACCTACCACCATATCATATTTTCCAGTGCGCGCTAATTTCAATAATTCCAATGCTTCGCTCGCGACGTAGGTATCATCACCATCCACAAGCACGTAGTAATCAGCATCGATATCTATAAACATCTGACGCACTACATTACCTTTCCCGCGATGCGGTTCTGAAACAACTATTGCACCAGCATCGGACGCTAATCGTGCAGTTGCATCGGTAGAATTGTTATCGTATACATAGATACTAGCCGTTGGGAATACTTGTTTAAAATCTGTGACAACTTTTGTCACAGTTATTGCTTCATTGTAACATGGGATGAGGATAGCAATCCGATCGGTTTCTTTCATAGATATTGGAGTAGTAATATCACGGTTATCGTGTTGGTGTCAACGTTTTTTCTGACATGGAATTATAATCATGATATAATACATTTTGTCTTAATGATCACCCACAGTATGAAACAACTGAGAACCGTCCAATTGCATCCAACTATCACATTTACTCGTTTATTTCTTACTATGGTAGTATTTTTTTCAGTGCTTTCCCTTTCTGCCTCTATCCTCCTTTCTTTCATGACGAACAATCAAGAAGGCTACACGTCCTTTTCTGCTCTTGTTGACACAAATAGCGCGAGTGCAAAAAATGAGCTGAAAATTGGTTCGAATCTGCCTTTTGAATCATGTCGTTCGTTACTGAATTTTAAAGAAAAGTTACTCTGTGTTGTCCAGATAATAAAGGAGGGGAGAGAGGACGATGATTCTTATCCTTTATATTCCGTGAGTCTCCTAGATTCTCTTCCTGGAGATGGAAAATGTTCAGTGTATGCTGTCAACGAAAAAAACCAAGCTACTGGCTGGTGCATGAATACACAAGGGCATGTCCGAGCAGTCATTTGGGATGATGGCCGCGTTAAAAATTTAGGACTCCCCCGCAATGAACTTGCGCTTGGAACGATAGGATATAGCATTAACGAACAAGGTGATGTTGTAGGTCATTCTCAAAAACGCACTGAACCTATTCTTCATGCCATGACCTATATAAAAGGTACTATGAAAGCCTTCCGACCTTTTACGTTCGTAGAAGGTGACAGTGTAGCTCGAGATATTAATGAACACAATCAAATAGTTGGTGGTGGACTTTTGAAAATAGTAGATGTAGAAGACTTAGATGAAGGTTTTGATGAAAAGAAAAATATTCAGCACGCTTTCTTTTTCGATAATTCTTCATTGGGTCGAGGTGTTGTGCAGGATTTAGGAGCTTCTGATGAGATGACATCAAGCTATGCTTATGATCTTAATAATCGAGGTCAGATTGTAGGTTTCACAGAAGTGAATATTGATGATATCTATGTGAGGCGTGCTACGTTTTGGACTGAAAACAACCATGAAATGGTCATTTTTGATAGAAGAGAAGCAATTTCTGCAATGAGTGAAGCGTTTGCTATCAATGAACTTAACCCTCCACAGGTCGTAGGGAGCATGTTAGTGAACCAAGGCGGACCTTATGTTTCGCACGGATTCCTTTGGCAAGGTGATCAGATGATCGATCTTGAAACCTATGGGCAGTGTTTGATTAGTTTTGCGAATGATATTAGCAATAACGGGTTGATCGTAGGGATTGCTTATGGATATCCTTGCGGCGAAGTCCCAGAAGAGTATAAAGCGGTATTGTGGATACTCAATCAAAATGATTTCCTGGTTACAGATCTGAACCAGCTCATTCAGGATGATGATTGGCGCCTGAGTGTTCCAGTGGCGGTTAATGATGCTCATGTGATTGTTGGAAACGGTTATTACCAAGGTCAATTGCGACCCTTTATGCTTATTCCAAATAATCAAAATCAGTGATCCGACTTTCGCGACTTCTATTGAATAAATGCGTTTAATAGATAACCTATGAAAAAATCAAAATCAAAAAATTCATCTTCAGTGTCACAAACTCCGGCGACGCCGATGTCATCGGTTACCCCGTCTTCTGATGCAGCTTCACGTTCGTTAGCGTCCAAAAGCAACCTTTGGATTTACATCATCATTGCTGTGGTGATCGTAGTGATTGTTGTTATCATGTATGTTGTTCTCGGCGCTTCGGATCAAGACAAAACAAAAGGTTCATCGCAGAAGTCAAAAACAACTGTGACAAATGCGATGAGCACGAATGAATCTATGGAAGTTTTAGACGCTACAACGTTAGAACTGTCGGACAGAGATATGGCACTCGCTTTATTAACAGAAAATGAAATCGCTACCGTTACTCGACAATCGGGTCAAATTCGCTCAGCTCCAGTTGAATTTAATGATCATTTGGAGGAGGATAGTTGGGATTATGTTACTTTTGTGGCACGCATAACGAATTATCGTAGTACCGGTACTCCTTTTGTGGAGAATGCTGTGACGCGACATCTTTCGACGGAAGGTGCACAGCAGGGTATTGTGGAAAAAGCAGGTGATTATCAGCGCATTGACCTTCCGGAAAAAATCGGAGATAGCAGTCTTGCTTATTTTATTCCGGCTGGTGATGGTTATCCGGCAGCGGTTGGAGTGCGTTTTACGTACGCCTTTTGGTCCGCGAAGGTTTTTGTGTATGATGTCAAGCCCTCTTCTGTTGTTTTATCTGAAGAAGAATTGGCGGAGTTAGCGTCTGACGACGCACTCATTACTGAGTTAACACCTCTCGCGACTGCTTTAGCGAAAAAACAACTTACCAAAGTGAAGCAACTGGCCTCCGGGGATGAACGGTATCTTGCACCTCGGGATAATGTCGCTGTGTCACGTTTACCGCACGTGCTCCCAAATTCGACGTATATTGGCGAAGCGACCGTGACGGATAAGGAGTGGTTTGGTATGACAAAAGAATTTGATAAAGAAGTGCTGCCTGGATTTATTTCAGGAGGTTTAGTTCGTCACAAGATCGATAGTCGTAAGGATGAGGTTGTTGAAATTATCTTATTGGAATTTGATGCACCTACTATTCCAGATGCCTATAAGAAAAATTTTGTGCAATCTGGTGGGAGTGCGGTTGAAGAAATCACATTGCCAGCGCATATTGATCTTACTTCGGATGCGATTATTCAAGACACCATTGCGGAACTTCAATCCGCGCAGGGAAATTATTTGATTGATGTTTCCATTTTTTCACCTTTTAACACTATCGATCGTGAAGCTGCAACGCAAGATCTCCTTATCATCACGGATTATTACTTGAAGAATTTTTTTGGTATTCCGCTGGATTAGTTGTTCGTCTCGGGTTCTTCTTCAGAAATTCTCTTGATCAAAGATGGGGCGGTGAGAACAATGTTCTGAGACTCGTATATTGTGTCTCTATTGTACCAAGCTCGCACTTATTTTCAAAACAAATGATGTCTCACACGCGCTCCGCGCGGCCGAATCGGTCGGGCAAAAATCGGAAAGTTTGATATTGGTACCAGGGGTGGGATTTGAACCCACGACCAACGGCTTATGAGTCCGCTGCTCTACCTCTGAGCTACCCTGGCGCGGGTCAATTTTGGCTACGGGTTTCGTTCCGATTTAAAAAATCGGAACTGCACCCCTCGCCAAAATGCCCCTTTGCTCGCCGAAGCGTGCTCCAGACTGTCCGAAAAATGCCAATTTTCAATAATGGAATTTTTGGACAGTCTGTGTGTGCACCTCTGCGGCTCGCTATGTTTGTTGCGGGGGTGGGATTTGAACCCACGGCCTTCTGGTTATGAGCCAGACGAGCTTCCAGACTGCTCCACCCCGCGTTTGCTAAGGTAGCATATTTTTTTTGTCTGCGCAACATATTTTGCGTCCCGACGAGTTTATTTTTTGTTTTTTTTACGATCATGGTATACTTTACTCAAATTGCATTGACAATTTTTTAAGACTATGCTTTTTTAACTTCAAAACAGATGCCAAATTCACCTCGCAAAAAAAATTTTCGACCCTTGTCACCAGGGCTTTCACATCATCACCCATCATCTATGAAAAGTGCGACTCATACTTTTCGACCTCTCTATTCAGCAACGCAGACTCAGACTGCAGCTTCGACAAAAATTGCTTTGGCGGTTGTTATCGTCACCGCTGCGCTTTTTATTGGGAGTTTTGCACTAATCTTCGGAAAATCTTCCGCAGTCGTTTTGAATGGCGGTAGAATTTTTAAACAACCAACGCAGACGGTTGCCCAGAAACCAACGGTTGTTCGTAATAAACAACTCCAAGCTGTGTTGCAACCTTTTACGAAATGTACACCCCCCGGTGTTGCTGATCTTGATGCCGCGGATATTGGCGGGTTGATCGAACTGTATAATACCGAAGGCACGGATACCGAGGATATTTTGAATTATATTGCAGAGAAACTCTCTGCATTTGTAGAAAAAGCGCAAGCAGTACGTAATGATCCGCAGTCGCAAGCAGCTGTACAAAAGGCTGTGGCCGAATGTATGGCTACGATCGTTCGTTCACTCGATAAAGTTGTTGTACAAGAATGGCGTACTATTGATGCGTATGATCGTGATGTGAACGCGCAACTCTACACGCAAGGTTTAACGGATCAAAGTGTTCTTGATGAGTTAACGCGTGTGCATGTGATGCTTGTGGATCAGGCAATGCCCGAGACAGATCCTCAAAAACCTCGTCTTGGTCAGGTCGATTCATTTGAGGAAAAATATTTGACGCTTGCTGCGAGTGTTGCTTCGGCAAATCCGGATGCTCTCAAACTTTTCCCCTATCTCTTTGGTGTGATTACTGCCGAGTTTGAACGTGCACTGACGCTCGATGTAGGTTATCGTATTGATGCAGCGGCTGGATATATTGCGATTCGACCCCTTGATCCGTATTTAGTTGGAGTACAGCGTTTGAGTAAAGCTCTTAGCGATGCGTTCTATGATCCGAATTCCGGTGATTTAGTTTTGAAGCAATCTTCACCTTTGTATCGTGAAACAAATGTTCCATATTTTGTGAACGGTTTGAATTATTCGCATAAGCAAGTCGGTTCGTATATTGATTATGATGCGATTATTACTGCGCAGGGTATTGATCAGCCGTATGTTGCGCCGAATACAGAAGTTGGCGGTGCGCGTTATGCGCGTTGCAGTGCGATTCGGTACACGCGTCACATTGTGATTACACAGTATCGTTACACGCCGATGACGTACGTCGATTTAGAAAATTACGCGCGACAGCTTCAAGCGAAGGCGCAGGCGTACAAAGACATTATCAGTTCGTCATATATTGCGATGGCGCTTCAGGAAATTCTTTGGCCTTATCTCGAAGACGGATTACAGCCTGGAGAAATCGAACAGATTATCGCCGATTTGCAGGCGCTCATTGATGTCTTGAACGATATTAAGGATGTGACGACACCAGCAGAGTTTTATGCGTATCTTGTGGAGGTTGCTGAGTATCTGAATGGGATTTCTGACGGCGACGGGGGTATCGGTGTAACGCCTCGGGAGTTACTTACGCATATTACTGAAACTCTGACGCGACTTTTTGGTAGCGATGTATTTGAAGGGATTGAGTTGCATGATGGTTTGAGCGAAGAGGAAATTAATCAGTTACGCGAAAATATCACTGGCGTTGATCGTGAGTGTATTAAAGTGAATGGGTTAGATCCCTCTTGCGTGGAACAACTACCACCGCTTGTGCATAATGTTGCCGAATATCTTCGTGATGTGAAAGAAGTTATTGATAGTCCTTACGGTATCGCTCCGAATCAACCTTCCGCCCAACTCGAAAATTATAATCTCTGTCGCTTTAACGGTTTGACGGTGCAATTCCCTGACGATGTGAATCGACCTGAGTATATTCCCGCAACGGCGAAGTATGACACTTTGCCCACGGGTTCTGTACAGAAAATGTTGCAGGATACGTTGAGCTCAGCTGCGTTGCTTGTGCCGCTTGCAAAACAGCACACCGAAAACGCTGTAGTACTTGAAGCTTTAAAGAAAGTTGAGGATTTGAAAGCGCTTTTGCCAATCGCGGCAGAAGTTATCGACGAGTATAATGATAATCGCGAACAGATCATTCAGGATGCTGGTTTGCGGGCGTATATGATAGGACTCGTGACGGCGATCTACGAAGCTTTGGAATCAAATCCCGATGCGCCGAATACTCCATTGTTTAACAAGTTATACGAAAAGACGATCGGTAGCGGAAAGACGCTTCGTGAATTTGCAGCTGACGCATTGGATGGCGCACAAAATGTAACGAAGGATGATGTTGTCGCCCTCATTACTGCGATCGCGAACGCTCTGCAGCAGCAGATGACACGCTAAAGATTTTTTCAGAGAAATAGTGCGAGGCAGTCCGTAGAAAGTGGACTGCCTCTTTGTATTGGAGAGTGCGTGTGGGAGAATGTGAATTTTGTTGGAATTCTGGTAGTAATGAGCAACGAACAATTTTTATGCTTCCGCGCTTTGAAGTTGTTGCATCACCGTCTGCTCGGCTTGTGTCGCTTGCGCGCGTTGACGAGTATGCCGAAAATCGATAGCATAGGTATATTCCTGTTGTGACGCCGTCGTGGCGGAATTGGTAGACGCGCGGGTCTCAAAAACCCGTGAAGGCAACTTCGTGTCGGTTCGACTCCGACCGACGGCACTCGAACAACACGAGTTAGTTTGCTGTCTGTAAAACGGCTCAATCGCGCCGGCACGCTCTTGCTTCACTATCAGATTAACCATCAACAACTATGATCATTCGACCAATCAAAACGCATATTTTTCAAGAGGGCGATGATTTGTTTGCTTTCATTACGGACTACTTCAAGAAGCTTCCAGAAAAATCCGTAGTCGTCATTACCTCAAAAATCGTCGCCCTTGCGGAAAGACGAACGGCTATCGCAGAAAATGCGCAGATGAAAGAAAAACTGATCCGCGCAGAAAGCGAATTTGCCATACCAACCAAGTATGTTTGGCTCACGGTTAAGGACGGAATGGTAATGGCTTCTGCCGGAATTGATGAGTCGAACGCAAATGGCAAACTCATCTTATTGCCGAAAGATAGTTTCAAGACGGCTCGTTTTTTGCAGAAAAAATTGCGGGGGAAATATGGCGTGAGACATCTCGGAGTTCTTGTTACCGACAGCCGCACAATTCCACTCCGTGCCGGTGTAACCGGCGTCGCTCTCGGCTATGCGGGTTTTTGCGGAATTAAGGACTACCGTGGCACACCTGATATTTTCGGCAGAAAGTTCAAATTTTCTCGAACAAATATAGCCGATGGTCTTGCTGCCGCCGCAGTTTTAGTTATGGGCGAAGGTAACGAGCGACAACCTTTGGCGATTATTGAAAGAGCACCGGTGGAATTTTGCGATAGAGTAAACCGTGCGGAGCTACATATTGATATCCAAGAAGATATGTACCGTCCTCTTTTTTCGAAATTGCCGAAACATTGATGAGGTGAGGTTCTCATGGCCGTACAACAACAGTAAGTTAAGAATTCTGTCGGGTATCTTAATCCCTTCTGCCAAAAGAATCCGCCGCGCATTCCTCCCGCACCCTCCTGCGCGGCGGATACAAAATCCCCGCCGTTTTGAAAAAAAGAGCCGAGGCAAAGCAAAATCCTTTTCCTCCCGCAAAATAGTTTTGCTTTGCCTCGTCCGCATTGTGTACCGCCGCCCGCGCGTAGCGTGGAGCGTTCGTCCATTTCAAAAATTCTTGCTAAAATAGGTTCGAGCGTGGTTGTATAAATACACAAATAGCGGAAAAATAGTGTATCGTTACTCGCACTTGATGTTTTACTCAAGAGCAAGATATAGGAAGAAGCGTTTGCGGAAGATTGCCAAAAGACAAAAGCATGGAAGTCGGATTGGGAATATCTATTTATTGCAATGCAACTCATATCATTAAATACATGGGGCGGTCGTGCTGGGAAAGAAAAAATTCTTGCGTTTTTTGCGAAGCATAAAGACGTGGATGTTTTTTGTTTGCAAGAAATATGGTCAGCCCCCTACGAACATTTAGAGGGCTATCCTGCTGGTGGACTGGGTATCGATCACTCCGATATCATGGTCTATGGAATGCAGGAGATTTCCGCTTTGCTTGAGAGTCATACAGCATATTTCAGACCGCATCATTTGGATCACTACGGCTTGATGATGCTAGTCAAAAAAGATTTCGATGTCATTTCGGAAGGAGACGTTTTCGTTTATAAAGAAAAGGGTTATATCCCCGCAGGAGATGTCGGCTTTCATGCGCGGAATGTGCAATTTGTAACCATCACAACTCAAAAAGGCAATAGATCGATTTTAAATTTTCATGGCCTTTGGAACGGCGGAGGAAAAGGTGATAGCGAAGATAGATTGCTCCAGTCGGACCGGATTATTCAGTTCATGAAAACCTTATCCAATCCATACGTTATGTGCGGTGACTTTAATCTTTTACCTGATACACAAAGCATCAAGAAGCTGGAGGATTTTGGACTTCGTAATCTCATCAAAGAATACGGGATTACTGCAACGCGTACGAGCTTCTATCATAAAAGAGAGAAGTTTGCGGATTATGCTTTGCTGAACGAAGGAATTGCGGTACATGATTTTCAGGTTCTATCCGATGAAGTTTCTGATCATAGCCCGCTCTATCTCGAATTTGAATAATAATATGACAAGCATCCACAAAAAAGTTTGGCCAGAATATTTTGAGCAAATCATTGCCGGCAAAAAAAAGCTGGAATTGCGCCTTGCTGATTTTGAAATACACGAAGGCGACATTTTGGTTTTGGAAGAATGGAACAAAGACAAAAAAGAATACACCGGAAGAAAAGTTGAGGTTGTCGCCACGTATATTCTCAAAACCAAAGGCCTCACTTTTTGGCCACAGAAGGCAATTGAACAACATGGCTTTCAAATTATTCAATTTGAGATGAAATCAAAACTTGGATTTTCTGATTGACTAGCTGCGAAATTTTTTAGTATTTTTATTTTATGTCTTATGCAAAAATGTAAACAGTGTCAAGAGGAATTTGACATTACTTCGCAAGATCGGGCGTTTTATAAAAAAATGGATGTCCCTGCACCTGATCTTTGTATTTTTTGCAGAAGGCAGCATCTGTTGATTTGGCGTAATCAGCGGACGCTGTATACACGCAAATGCGATGTCACTGGAAAGACGATCATCTCTATTTTTTCACCCGAAGCGGATTATGTAGTATATGATCGTGATTATTGGTGGAGTGACAAATGGGATCCGTGCGCATACGGAATGCAGTTTGATTTTTCCAAGACTTTTGCGGAACAATACGATGCGCTGCTGCATCGTGTGCCGATGGTAGCTGTGTTTAATGCGAGTAGTGAGAATAGCCTCTATTGTAATCATGTTACTCAATTAAAAGATTGCTATTTGTGTTTTGCCTCCTATGCTTGCCAAAATTTATTGTATAGTGTCTCGATGTTTGATGTGGATTCGGCTGACCTATTCGAGACAGCTCATTGTACTCGTTCTTATGAGTTGGTTCAGTGCAAGAATTGTTACAATACTAATTATGCTCTGCTGTCAGAACGTTGCAATGATTCATGGTTTTTATTTGATTGTAAGGATTGTATAAATTGTATTGGCTGTACGAACTTGCGAGGTAAACAGTATTTTATTTTCAATCAACCTTATTCCAAGGAAGAATATGAAAAGCGTTTACAAGCTTTGAGGTTGAATACGCGTGAGGGTATTGCGGCGTTCCAAAAACAGTTCGAAGATTTTAAAAAACAAGCTATACATCGTTTTGCAACTTTAATAAATTGTGAGAATAGTACCGGAGATAATCTGGCCGGCGCCCATAATGTACGGTATTCTTTTGCGTTGCAAGAAGATATACAGGATTCAGCTTATTGTATTCACGGTGGATTAAAATGTGTTGATGCTTATGATTCGTATGGCGTGGGCGCTGGTTTAGAGCGTTGTTATTTCTCTATTGATAGCGGTGTGGGCAGTATGGAATTGATCGGCTGTGTCGTGGTTTATGGTTCCCAGTATGCTTATTACAGTTACAATTGCCATAGTTCATTCGAGATTTTTGGTTGCACCGGACTTCGTAATAAAAAATTTTGCATTTTGAACACACAATATAGCGAAGCGGAATACAAGGAACTGAAAAGGAAAATTATCGCACATATGAAAAAGACGGGTGAATGGGGAAAGTTGCTGCCACCCTCTGTTTCTCCTTTCGCGTATAATGAAACATTATCGCATGAATATCATCCTCTTACAAAAGAAGAAGCCGTTCGTCTTGGTTTTAAATGGCAGGATACACTTCCGGGAACGTATGGAAAAGAGACCCTCAAGCTTTTAGATGTTCCAGAGACTATTGTGAATACCGCCGATTCTATTGTGAATGAAGTGCTCGCTTGTGAGAAATGTGCGAAGAATTACAAAATCATTCAGTTTGAGTTGGATTTTTATCGAAGCAAGAATTTACCCGTACCTGCATTGTGTCCTCAGTGTCGCTATTACGCTCGTCTTGTCTTGCAAAATCCTCATAGATTGTGGCATCGAACATGTCAATGTCAGGTTCGCGCTCATGAATGGCATCCATCGAACACTTGTCAGAATGCTTTTGAAACTCCGTATGCACCTGAGCGTCCTGAGCGGGTTTATTGTGAGGTTTGTTATCAGAGGGAAGTCGTTTAGTGTATAATGTGAGGAAGAAGATTATTCATCCTCATTATGCCAAACGATTCTGAAAATATTCAAAAAGCCCCCTCCCAGGGCGGCGCTAAAAAGTTTTTTTCGGTTTTGTTTCTTTTGTTGTTTCTTTTTCTCGGTCCCTCTGTACTGTATGCGACTCTCGTTCAGCGCACATTATTGAATGCTACCGGAATCAAATCCCAACTGCGAAAGGCACAAATTGGGGAACGCTTCCCACAGCTCGCTGCTGATTTTTTTGCGGCTACCCCTTCACAGATCCCTGATGATACTCTAGAAGGAATTTCTAAAAATACTTCGTTTCCTATACAAGATCCTTTTCTTCCTTTTGGCGGACGGCAGCAGTTTGAAGAAAAACTCAGTCAGATTTTACCCCCGCACGACGTATATGTATTTTTGGATAATATCGTTGATACGACATTTGCGTGGTGGGATAGCGGTCAGCCTCTTGAATCCATTCCATTGGTATTATCTTTTTCGAGTATTAAAGAGCGATTGAAACCCGTTGTGATCAGTTCACTTGAAAGTCATATCAATAACTTGCCAGTGTGTACTCCAGAAGAACTTGCACAGATGGGGTTGCAGAATGAAGGTGATCTCCCGAATGTTTTTTCTATGGCGTGCCGGCCAGAGGGTTTTACTTTGGATAATCTCGAACAGCAGGGCATTTCTAAAGATCAACTTGCTCAGATGGCACTGATTTCGATTTATGATAAAGTCGATGTCGGACTGCTGCTTTCTGATGCGGCGCAAGCTGATCCAGAGCAATTTGAACAATTCAATGTGTTGATTACACAAATGCGTCAAGCGTTCGATACTGCTGCGCTAGTTTTGCTCTTCTTGCAAATTTTTACAGGATTTTGTTTTCTGATGATTCTTATTTTGAATTTTTCTTCCCTTACTTCATTACTTCGCTACGCAGGTTGGGCTTTATTTTTATGTGGATTGTTCATTCTCGCACAGGCGGGGTTCTTATACTTTTTTCCAGATGCGATGACAATTGCTACTTCTGGAACTCCTGAACTCGAACAGTTTGCTGATATTCTCCCTGAGGTCATTCATACAGTTTTTTGGTCCATTATTCGACCAGCGCTTTTTGTGGGCACACCTCTCTTTTTAGTAGGAATTATATTGCTTATTGTCCGACATTTTGCATCTTCTGCAAAGCCAGTTGAAACGAAAATCCAGGCTTAATTCTTGACGGCTTTCACGCAGGATGTTATAAAGGGCTGTGTTCTTTGATTTTTTGAGATTCTTACAAAGCGAGGTTTTGGGCATTTGTTACAAACACGTAGAGAGCTCGCAGGCTTTCTATGAAAACAGGAGGCAGTTTCATGAAGGCATTTGTTGGAATAGTACTTGTGTTTGCGTCTTTCTTTCAGATCGACGTGATGTACACGGGTCAACCGTTGTGGTTGCTCTGGGGTAATTCGGAGTACATTCGTTACGATTCTGAAGCGCATGTTTGGATGAATCACAATCCTGAGATCGAAACACTATTTCGGGTACTTGATCTCTACGATCGTGTGCAGAAGCATACGCTGCCTGAGCGTGTGCCAGAGAAGAAAGAGGTCAAAATCACATTCAACCCTCGTAGCTGGATTTCCGAGAATCCGATGGAGGACATTCAGGTTGCGATGACCTGCGCAGTAGCAGTGCCGAATCGGAGACTCAAGCTCATCAATGTTGAGCAATCGATCAATGAGCTCGGAGCGGCAGAGAATATGCAACATCGACTTTGGCCGCATCTCGGATTGCTTTTTGTTGGTACGGTCGCTGACGAAGAAGGTTGGGAAGTTGTGCTCTATGACGAGCTCATTCAAGGCTATGTTGATTTGGAGCGGTTCGTTCAGTCGGGAGATGTTGTCGGTTTGAGCTTGGTAGTGACCGGCATGGATCGCGGCATTGAGTTAGCGCGGCAGGCGAAGCGTTTCGGCGCAAGCTACTGTATAGCTGGGAACGATTCAGCAATCTTTAGAGCGGATCAACTACTCCAGCTTCCTGATCATCCGATTGATGCTGTGTTCACGACCAATAGCCTTGGAGCTATTCGTCAGTTTTTGCGACACGTCGGTTCGGTGAAGCTTTGCAACCTTGAGATACCGGGTGTTGCGGTTGTTCCGACTGGAGTGAATTTGTCGAACGAACGTTCGGTGATTCAGGCGCAACGTGCAATGCAACAGCAACTTCGTCTGCAGGGAGTCTTCGATCCGCATGACGTGTTTGTAGTGCCAAAACTCGACCTCTTCAGCACAGAGTATTGGCAGAAGGTGTGGAGTAATTACCGTACGATCTTCAGTCACAAACATATCAATCCGGCAGAAGTCCGCAATGCGCTTGCGCTTTTCGCACAAGGGTGCACGCGTACCGGCACGGCCGATGTGTGTTCGTACTGTACGATCGCAGGTGTTGCAGACATTCGCATGCCGATGACCGAGTACCTGAAGCGATTGTTGGAGACGTATCAGTCCTTCGGGATCAATTACGTTTTCAACGCTACGGACTCAGTGTTCGAGATGCGTTCTGTCGCTATCGATCTCAAGAGCCTTGGTGCTTTCTTTCCAGAAGGAATCATGCTTTATGGCCGTGCATGGGGTTTAGCGCATCATCCTGAACTCATTCACGAGTGGCTTTCGCTCACGGGAGGACGGCTTCTTATTAATGTCGGGATGGACTCTGGCGACGAGCGCATTCTTGAACGCGGTGTGATGAAAGCCTCGCAGTTTGGATCGCGTCTCGAAGAAAATCGGCAGGCGATACGGAACGTTGCTGCAGCCGGAGCACATTTGCACTATTCACTTGTTTTCGGTTCACCCGGAGAAACGCGCGAGACGTGTGAGAAGTCGCTGGAGTTCTTCGAATGGACGCGTTCGGTGCTTCGTGGGCAGCTTGATCAGTGTGAAGCAGACATCTACTGGCTGAATCACGGATCTCCGGCGAGTCGCGTCTTTCATGACTATGGATACGCACAGCAACTCGCGTCTCTTGCGGACAAGGAGATATCGTTCGAAACGTGGGAGCACTGTTTCCATCGTCATCGTGATTCTCTTGCAGTTCCATGGGAATGCGAAGAGGCGTGGTACGATCATTTCACCTCGATAACCGTCGAAGAAGCGCAGAAGTGCAACGCCCAAGTTTCACGTGCGATGACTGCACACGAAGGTGCGGCACCAGGTCGTCCGGATATGTTTCGCACAGCCTTTCGACCGAGCTGAGTTCGTTTGTTCCACCTTCTATCGTTCTTTGAATATTCATAGAAATTTTCCTTTCTGAGGCTCTCAGACAAATCGTTTTGTTTGAGAGCCTCGTTTGTTTTTTTATCACACGCAGTGCGTTTATATGTAGAACTTATTTTCCCCTACACTCTTGGCGCTCTCCGGGTTATTCATTTTTGTAATTGCAGGTGCGGCTATTTTTGCGGTATACTTATGCTAGATGAAGCGAGTATTCATTGTGAGATTTGTTTCAATCTATGGGTCGTATTATCGCTGTCGTTAACCAAAAGGGTGGCGTAGGGAAGACTACTACAGCTATAAATTTAGCCAGTTTTATTGCTTCTTGCGGTAAATTTGTGCTCCTTGTGGATTTAGATCCACAAGGGAACGCTACCTCTGGCCTTGGTTTTGAGTTGCAAAAGATTTCTCGGGGAGTCTACGAAGTGCTTCTGGGCACCGCAGCATTTCGCGATATTGTGCTTGATACGGCTATTGAAGGATATCGTTTAGCGCCTTCAACGATTGCGCTTGCGGGCGCTTCGGTGGAACTTGTATCTTTGCCGGAACGAGAATCGCGTCTTGCGTATGCTTTGAAAGAAGTTGATCATGTGTACGATTATATTATTATTGATTCCCCGCCCTCACTCGATTTACTTACAGTGAATGGTCTTGTTGCGAGTCGCGAAGTGCTTATTCCCGTACAGGCAGAGTATTATGCCCTTGAGGGTTTGGGGCAGCTCGTGAATACGATTCGACTCGTACAGGAAAACCTCAATCCTCATTTAGAAGTATTGGGTGCTGTGCTTACGATGTATGATCGCAGGAATCGCTTGTCACACGAAGTCTTGCAGGAGATGTATAAGTATTTTCCGAATAAGATTTTTCGTTCGGTCATTCCTCGGGTCATTCGTTTAGCAGAAGCGCCTTCGCACGGCGTTCCGATTTCACATTATGATCGGCATTCGAAGGGAGCGCGTGCCTATGAAAAACTCACACGCGAAATTCTCGCAACAGAATCTGCGTAATTTTCGATATCCACTTTATGCACTACTTTATGCATCTACGATTTAACTTTTTTATCCTTCGCGCACACTTATTGTTTTAATTTTTTCTCATTATGCTTAAAAAAGGACTTGGTCGGGGTTTAGAATCTCTCATCCCAAAATTACCTAAAAGCAACATTTCCACTCTGACTCTTCAAAGAGATTCAATAGTTTCGAAAGATCAGATTGCGCATATTGCTACGCATTCTATCAGTCGTAATCCGCATCAGCCGCGTACTCATTTTTCTCCTGAAACTTTGGAAGAACTGAAGAATTCTATTAAAGAGCATGGCATTTTGATGCCTCTCACTGTGACGCGTCAAGCTGATGGAGGATATGAGCTTATCGCTGGAGAACGGCGTCTGCGTGCCGCACAGGAACTCAAGATGCAAACAGTGCCGGCTATCGTGCGTAGTGCTTCAGAACTGGAGAAACTCGAACTCGCTTTGATCGAAAATATTCAACGGCAGGATTTGAATGCAATAGAAGAAGCTGCAGCGTACCGAAAATTCATTGATGATTTTGGTCTGACGCAAGATCAGGTTGCAAAAAAAGTTGGGAAATCTCGTTCGCAGATTGCCAACATGCTTCGGTATTTGCAATTGCCGACTGAGATTCAGAAAGGGCTTGCAGATGGAATGGTAAGTGAGGGGCATGTGAAAGTTATTCTCGGTCTTAAAAACACCGAAGATCAACTTGCATTCTATAGGAAAATCGCAAAACAAAAATTGAGCGTGCGTGATACAGAGATTGAAATACGTAAGGTAAAAGTCGGAAGTTTTACCCGACGATTGGTTGTTGATCCCGATCTCCAATCCAAGAAAGAAGCGCTCGAAAAAGCGTTAGGTACGAAAGTGATCATTGAACAGCGAAAAGGAATAGGTCGGATTGTCGTGCATTTTTATTCACCAGAAGAGTTGGGTAGTCTTGTGCATATCATCACAAAACTTTAAACGAAAATTTTTCACGTAGGATAACTCAAGGGACTTTCGACGATCACACCTCCGTTTTTAAAAGTGAATTTTCATCATAGCAAAAGAGGATGAAGACGAGAGCTTTCTCAGCACACTGTGCACTGTCAGTGCTTCGAAAGTTCTCGTCTTTCTCCTCTTTTGCTTTGCACATTGGATAAGAAACGGTATTCAGGGCGACAGTTCCTTCATGTAGTTATAACTCAATGGATCGCTACGTCACAGTGTGCAGGTTGTCTAGCAAAAAGAAAAAGTTGTTCTTATACAGAAATTGGAGTTCGAACTTTTTGACGTTCACCTTTCTTCAACGCGCTTTTGATATGGTTCCGTGCACTATTCGTGATGACGAAATTCAGCCAATCAGGAGAGGGGAGTTTTCGATTTTTGTCAGTAAAAATTTCCACGACATCACCGCTTTTGAGTCTCGTTTTCAGACTCTCTATTTTATCATTAATTTTTACTCCACAGCATTTATCGCCTACATCGGTATGAATTTGGTAAGCAAAGTCGATAGGTGTTGCACCTTCCGGGAGATCAATCACGTCTCCCATTGGTGTAAATACGAAAATATGATCCTTAAAAATATTCGTTTTGACGGATTCCAGAAAACTTTCGTCTGATTGTATTTCTTTCTGGAGTTTCACGAGTTCGTCCATCCAACTGAGTTGTTTTTTGATCCATCGCGGTGAAACCTTTTCGTGCTCACTGTATCTCCAATGAGCTGCGATACCGAATTCAGCCTCATCGTGCATTTTTTTGGTACGTATTTGAAATTCCACAATTTCTCCAAGATCACAAAAAACGGTAGTATGCAACGATTGATACAGGTTTGGTTTTGGTTGTGCGATATAATCTTTGATTCGTCCTTTGAGCGGTTTCCAGTATTCGTGAATGACACCGAGAATACTATAACATTGTGCTACTTCTTCTACGACGATGCGTAGAGCGACAAGATCATAGATTTTTGTGATATCTCGGTTTTTTCTGAGTGCTTTTTTATAGGTTCGAAAGAGCCCCTTCGTTCTTCCGTGGATGACTCTATATTTTATATTTTTTTCTTTGAAAATTGTTTCGAGTTTTTTTTGTATTTTCTCAAGATATATTTTTTTCGTCTCCAACGGACGCGCTATTTTTCTTGTGATCCATTGATATTCTTCAGGGAGTACGTATTGGAATGCAAGATCCTCGATTTGTCCTTTAACATCCCACATACCGAGTCGGTTGGCGATAGGAGCGAAAATTTCCATGCTTTCGAGCGCGATGCGATATTGTTTTTTTTCGGGAAGCGCTTGAAGTGTCTGAAGATTGTGGACGCGATCGGCAAATTTAATAATAATGACCCGGATATCTTCTGCCATCGCCAGGAACATTTTTCTAAGATTCTCGACATATTTATTTTGTTCTCCACGGCCTCGGTATTTGAGCGCTCCGAGTTTTGTAATGCCTTCCACGAGTTTTGCAATTCCAACTCCGAAGTTTTTTTGAATGTCGGAAAGACTCGTTTGGGTATCTTCTGGAACGTCGTGGAGTAGCCCCGCACTTATGGTCTCTATGTCCATACCCCAATAGGCTAACTGACGTGCTGTTTCAAGACTGTGGAAAATATAGTCTTCTCCGCTCGCACGTTTTTGACCCTCATGAGCTTTCTTGGCAAATTCATACGCATTCCTGATGAGTTGCTCATCGGCATTTGGTCGCTGTGTATGCACTTCCTTGAGTACTTCTTCAATCGAAGTCAATGGCGTCTTCATACGCTTCTAGTCTAGGAGGATTGTTTGGGAATTGCAAGGGAGCGTTCTATTTTTTCGTTTTTTGTTGTGTATTTTTGCAGGTTTGATTCGAACACACGTAGGTGTTATCTCTTCCAAAGACTATAAGACTTGCGCATGCCGAACATTTTTCACCGGTGGGTTTGGACCAGAGAGCAAATGTACAGTTCGGGTACGTATTACAGGAATAAAAGGTTCGTCCTTTGCGACTTCGTTTTTCTACTATTTCTCCTTTGCCGCATTGAGGACATTGAACGCCGGTAGATTTTTCTATCTTTTTGACGTACTTACAATCTGGATATCCTGAACAACCTAAGAATTTTCCAAACCGACCTGTTTTTACAACAAGTGCTTTTCCGCATTTTTCGCATGTTTCCCCGGTGTTCTGTGCTTGTTCCGTTTGTTCTTCTTTACTGAACGGTTTTGTATTGCGACATTCGGGGTATCCCGTGCAGGCCAGAAATTTTCCAAAACGTCCGAGTTTAATCACCATGGGTTTTCCGCATTTTTCGCATACTTCATCGGTCGCTTGTTCTACAAGATTTTTTTTATCGATTTCTTTTTCTTTCAGCATAAGATGTTGTTTGAACGGCTCATAGAAATTTTTAATGATTGGCTTCCATTCTTTTTTCCCGTCAGCAATGGCGTCGAGGTCGTCTTCGAGATTGGCCGTGAATTTGTAATCTACAATGTTGGGAAAATGCTGTACCAGGAGATCATTGACGAGCATGCCTATTTCGGTCGGTACAAAACGTTTCTCTTCTTTTTGTACATAGCCGCGTTCTATGATCGTGCTGATCGTTGGAGCATACGTAGATGGACGTCCAATTCCGTATTCTTCCAGCGTTTTTACCAGCATCGCGTCGTTATATCGCGCTAGTGGCTGGGTGAAATGTTGCTCTGCGAGCATTTCTTCAGCAAAAACTGTTTGACTTTTTTCCACTTTTGGAAGAATTGTCTCTTTATTCGCTTCAGGATAGAGCTTCAGATAGCCATCGAAAGCTATGACGGTACCGGTTGCGCGGAGGATGTATTTTTGTGGTTGGTCGGCGATATCAATCGATGTGGAACGCAATCTCGCTTCTTGTATTTGCGTAGCGAGTGCCCGACGCCAGATGAGATCATACAGTTTGAATTGCTCTCGCGTCAGGTAAGGTTGGACATTGTCTGGAGTGTATGTGACTTCTGTAGGACGAATCGCTTCGTGAGCTTCCTGAGCTAATTTTTGTTTTACTTTAAAACGTCGCGGTGATGTGAGTACGTATGATACACCAAAGTTTTGTTGAATGAATGTGCTCGCTTCCTGCAAGAATTTATCAGCGAGATGCACAGAATCAGTACGCATGTAGGTGATGAGTCCTTCAGTGCCACGTTCACCAATACTCACACCCTCGTAGAGCTGCTGTGCTATCATCATGGTCTGTTTCGATGAAAATCCTAAGCGTTTGTTCGCTTCTTGTTGTAAGGTGCTCGTTGTAAACGGCGGCGCTGGAGATTTTTTTGTTTCTTTTTCCTGGATGTTGTGTATGTGGAATTGCGCTTTGAGGAGCTCTGTTCGCACTGCTTCTGCTGCTTCTTGATTTTTGAGCGCAAATTTTTCAAGTCTTTTACCGTCTTTTTGTATAAGTGTTGCACGGATTACCTGTGCCGTTTCTGCGTTGCTTTCATCGGGACTCTTGTGTTTCGTAATCTTTTTTTCTGTCGATCTTCGATCGGATCGGGTTGTTTGAAATACACCTTCAAGAGACCAATATTCTTGCGCTCTGAATTGTTGAATTTCGCGTTCCCTTTCGACGATCAAACGCACTGCTATTGATTGTACTCTGCCAGCGGAAAGTCCGCGGCGTATTTTTTTCCATAAAAATGGAGAGAGTTCGTACCCTACGAGTCGATCGAGAATTCGTCTTGCTTGCTGTGCGTTTACGAGATGGAGATCGATCGCGCGTGGATTTTGGAGTGCTTTCTGAATCGCATCTTTTGTAATCTCATGAAAAACAATGCGTTTTGATGTTTTGGGTTGTATCTTAAAAAGAGTCGCAAGGTGCCATGCAATACTTTCTCCCTCTCGATCTTCGTCAGTCGCAAAATAGAGTTCCTTCGCGTTCTCAGCAAGTTTTTTAAGATTCTCGATTCTTTTTTTGGCTGCTTTTGGAATAACATAGGTAGGTTCAAAATCATTTTTCACATCTACGCCCATTTTGCTTTTCGGTAAATCGCGAATGTGTCCAAAAGAAGATTGCACGCTAAATTCTTTCCCGAGAAATTTTGCAATGGTTTTTGCCTTCGTAGGAGATTCGACGATAATAAAATTTTTTGCCATGGTTTTTTTCAAAAAAGTTTTATAACAGTGATATGCAACTCTTTATACTATGCTTTCATTTACTTTGTCAAATGAAAGCATAGCGCGTCCCTCCGAGTGCCGTGATAATACCTTCACATTCAAGTTGTGTGAGAGTCGCAAGGAGTTTGTCTTGCGGTAGTCCAGTTTTTTGCATCAGTTCTTCCATACTTTGTTGTGCATCCTTTACAAAACAGGTCAGGAGTTTCTGTACTTCTGGCTGTTGAGCGAATTGTTTTACTTTCGTTTTGATGATGGTTGCTGTGTGTATTTCAGGGTAGCCAAGTTCAGTGAGTATGTCATTCGGATGTGTTACAAGAAAAGCCCCGTTTTTGATGAGTGTGTTAGTTCCTGCGCTGAGTGGCGCAAAGATAGTTCCTGGGCATACAAAAACATCTTTGCCGTATTCTGCAGCAAGTTTGGCGGTAATAAGCGCTCCACTTTTTATTGAGGCTTCAGTAACGAGGACGCCTTGTGCAAGTCCTGCAATGATGCGGTTTCTCTCCGGAAAATGTTGAGGATAGCCCGGAGTCCCTGGAGGGTATTCCGAAAGTAGGAGTCCTCCAGATGCAATGATTTTATAAGCAAGCCATATATTGGACGAAGGCGCAATGCTCGCATCGTCAATTCCTGAACCGAGGACCGCAATTGTTTTGCCTTCATTGTGTAATGTTTCTTTATGTGCCTGTGCATCTGTCCCGAGCGCCAGACCGCTCACAATAACTATTGTATGAACAAGAAGCGGCGGAATAAAAAGAGATACGAGTTGTTTACCGTATGTCGACATTTTCCGCGAACCTACGAGAGCAAACATCTTTTGAGATTGTAAGAGTGTGTGATCACCTCGGTAGTACAGTTTTTGTGGAGGATCGTGAATATTTCTCAGTTGCTGAGGATAGATTGAGTCGTTCGGTGTAATGTATTGGATAGTATTCTGGGTCATTTTTTGACGTGTTTATTTCCAAAAGAAGGAGGCGTCGGAAAAAGGGAAACCCTACCAATCGGGTTTTTCGGATACCGAGTTCAATGACAACAAAAATACAGCGGTTGCCCACTGATTTTTTTTGAGAAGTTATTTCCCAAACTTTTGGGGATCAGCTCTTTGACGAGCGTGATCTGATCCTCACAAGTTTGGGAGGGAGACGCAAGTGATGCATCTCCCAGCGGATTGAAGGAACAAATTTAGAAATTTAGAGCGAGGCGGTTGTTGATTGGTGCGTGAAGCATTGAAAGAATGCATTGCCCTTTTCAAGGCTCAAGAAGACTAAGTTCCATGAAAGAAACCTAGAAATCACTTGCAAACAATCGCAGCAACACGAGGAGCATACTCCTTCTTCGAAGTAAGGATCAAAGTTACACGTGACATTTCTGTCTTCAAGATCTGACTTGTTTTCTTCTCCTGTGATAGAGAAGAAGCAAATTTTGATATAATTTTTACTCTTTATTCAAAGAGAAAAATTTACGTGTGTTTATGACAGGTTACTGCCGTTTTACTCTTACGAGTTCTTCTGTTTCCCAACAGAAGCCGGGAGCTTCTCTCGAAATCAGTAGATCTCTTGCGAGAGTCAACACAATAGCGTGAGAAGATCAGGAGAACAAGTATCTCCTCAGTTACGTTCTTTTCTTGCGAGTTTTTGTGGCTTTGGAAAGTCACCAAGAAAAGAAGAGGTATACACCTGCAAACTTTTTGTGACATGTTCCATTGAGGTTATCTCAGGAATTTTCTCTCAGGGACTGTCCTGAAAGAATTCAGATTTGTACCGGTGAAGGCACCTCTACACGTCACACATGCTTCTTCTCCATTATTATCTTTATAAAGTTCTAGATTACTCCAGAACACCCGAAGCAAACTAATCCTGTAAAAGGAATCCCATCTCCTTTTTTGGAAAACTTCTTTCTGATAAATCAGTCAGAAGTAACCATACTTTGAAGGCAAGTTTCTTCTTACAAAAAAGTTTTGTGTACGTCTGCGGTTGCAGATAATTTTAGGAGTTCCAATCAACATCCTTACGCTCCTGCAAGTTCTCTAACAGTGAGTCGTTGATATTCACTTTGCGTTACAGCGCTCACAGGAGCGATGGATGTATTCATTTTCAATGAACCTTTTTTCAGAGTGATAGTACTCATGATAGCGTCCCTCGAAATACCTGTCAAGATCCTCCATGAGATCGAATTTACATTTCACTTTTTATCTTATTTCAGCAAATAAATTGAATTTTTCGATTTTCCTCGCTATGTTGCTGTGGAAAACTTTTGTAATTTTTACCTGTTAAAAATAGCGGGTCTGTGGATAACTTTTTTGGAGATGTATCTTCTTAGAGTGCGTTAACGATGTCGATGATGTGTTGAACGTCTTCGTCTCCAAGGCCGGGATAAATAGGAAGAGAGAGAATACTTTGACTCGCTTCCTCTGCTATTGGAAGAGTGGAATAACGAGTATTTGTCTGGAAGGCGGGAAGCAGGTGGAGCGGCCAGGGGTAATGCACCTGAGTATGAATATCATTTTCGGCAAGTTTGACTTGCAGAGAATCGCGTTTGCCATCTTTGACACGAATGACATAAAGATGGAAGACATGCTTTGCTTCTGGAGAGCGTGTCGGTTTTATGATGAGTGGGTTTGTAATTCCTGCATCATACTGCGCGGCAATATTTTGACGTAAAGATATCCAGTCATCAAGTTTTTGGAGTTTTGTTCTCAGGATCGCAGCCTGTAATTCATCGAGACGACTATTATAGCCTGGTTTGATATGATAATACTTTTTGGTTTGTCCACCGACTTTTAGAATATTTATTTCGTCCGCGAGTTTCGCATTGTTGGTCACAATAACGCCGCCATCGCCTATAGCTCCAAGATTTTTAGTCGGGTAAAAACTGAAGCAGCTTATATCTCCAAACGTACCAATTTTTTGGCTGTTCCAACTCGCCCCGTGTGCTTGGCAGGCATCTTCGATAAGAAAGAGTTGATGTTCCTGAGCGATTTTTGAGATTGCTTCGATGTTCGCTGGTTGGCCGAAGAGGTGAACAGGCAGAAGTGCTTTTGTTTTTGGGGTAATAGCGGATTCGATCAGGGTTTCGTCGATATTATAGGTATGCAGGTTAATATCAACAAAGACTGGTGTAGCGCCTGTTGCCAATACAGGCAGACTTGTAAAGGCTGCAGTTAAAGGCGTAGTTATCACTTCGTCGCCTTGTCCTATACCAAGAGCTTTGAGAGCTAAAAAAAGCGCGTCTGTGCCATTTCCTACACTCACGCAATGTTTTGTGCCGATGTATTCGGCAAATTCTTTTTCAAAAGCCTGTACTTCTTTTCCAAGAATATATATGCCGCTTTCCAGCACCCGTTCTATAGCATCGTGGATATTCTCTTTGATGAGCTCGTATTCCTTCTTTGGAAAGGAAGTGTAGAGGGGCATATTTTTATGACCAATAATGGGAGCGATGTTTGCGATAGTAGTCAAATGTTTTGGTGAGACCTTCAGTTAATGAAATGTGCGGTTCCCAGCCGAGTTCGTTTTTTATTTTCGCATAATCTCCATAGAAATCCCCGATATCTATTTTCTTTTTTTCTTCCGGAAAGGGAACGAGTCGGTATTCTCCCTTGGCGTTGACTTCTATCATGCGTTTTACGAGATCAAGCAGAGAAATCGGTTCCCCACCAAGATTGTATACTTTTCCTTTCGCTTTATCGTCTATGCCGGATAACAAAAAAGCATCTACAACATCGTCAACGAAATTAATATCGCGAATTTGTTCGCCGGTACCAAAGAGTTGAATAGTTTTTCCTTCAATGAGCAAGCGGATGAACCAGGGAATAAAACCTTGTTTACTGTGTTTCATGAGTTGTCGTGGACCAAAGGTATTCGTGAGGCGGAGAGCAACCGTATTCATGCCATAGATATCATGATAGAGTTTGTGATACCATTCTCCAGCTGTTTTATTGATGCCGTTAATATCAGTAGGATTGATGGGATGATCTTCATTGACAGGTAAATATTTTGATCGTCCATATATTTGTCTTGTTGAGGCAAAGACGATACGTGCTGCGGGATTATGTTGGTGCGCGGTTTGGAGGAAAGCGAGTTGGCTCACACAGTTGATGGCTAGATCGGTTTCGGGGTCGGTCATGCTGTCAATATGACTTACCTGTCCAGCAAGGTTGAAAATGATATCTTTATTTTTTAACAAATAGGGTAAGCCGAATATATCGCGCATATCAGAAATGTTCACCTGTACTTTTTCTCGAATGGGTTCGATATTAAAAAGATTGCCGCCATAGGTATCGATCATAGAATCAAGCACCATCACATGAGCTCCAAGATCGACGAGTTTTATAGCGAGATTACTGCCAATAAAACCGAGACCGCCGGTGATGAGTATGTTTTTCCCGCGGTATTTTTGGTATTGATTTTCGTAATTCATATTGCTCTTATTCTAACATTTCAGATTTTTCTCTGTCAATTTTTTCGTCCGGCATTTTTATTTATTTTTCAGCGATTTTTTCTATTTTTTCCGCCATGCTTTCGATAGTGTAGTGAGTTCTGAAAAGTTCTTTCGCGGATTGTTTCATGTGCGGTAAGAGATTCTCTTTTGTGAGCGCCGTGGTTATGGCGTTGGCGAGATCAACTGGAGTGTTCTGTGTAGTTATACCTGCGTGCATCGCATCGAGATAAGGCATTTCTGCTTGTGGAACAGTAATGACCGGTACGCCGAAGCTTAATGCTCGCACGGCGGCAAGGGATGTTTCTTCATAGAAATCGGGTGCGAATACAAACAAATCAGCCACTTGATAAGCGACGGCATTCTCTGCGCCGTACAACGGTCCAGTTTCGATAATGTTGTCACGAAGATGGCAGCGATCGATGCACTTCCTCATTGTTGGTTGATAGCCATCGTCCCTGCCGACGATAATGAGTTTGGTCTGGTGCTTGAGTGCCAATGGGAGTTTGTTGAGAGCGTACATTATAGTGTCTATGCCCTTAAGCTTATGAATCCTGCCTACAAAGAGAAGGAGTTTTGTTGTTTTTTCAATGTGGTATTTTTGGCAAAAGGCGTTTATAGTATCCTCGGAAATTATCTCGATCGTTTTTTGCGCAGCGAGCGGTATGATGTGAATGCGCTCTTTTTTTCCACCCATGGTTTGATAATCCTGTACCTCATGTTGCGTTTGCGCAAGTAGGGCTTTTGCTTGTTGTACGAGTTTTCTCCCTATCAACACATCAAACAGGACTTTGAGCAGATATTTACTATCTTTCGGTTTTTGAATTTGTCCAAAGGCGGAAAGGCAGTATGGCTTTTGAAATTTTTTCAAGAATGGAAATATTTTTGCGTTCAGAGCATGACGCAAATCAGAAAGATAGATAAAGTCCGCCCACGAAACGTGGTTGATCAGCGTTGTTGTGTTCAGCCCTCTTGGAAGAATAATTTTTGTTTTCCATGCAAGCATGTTACTTATCGTTCGGTAGCGGAATATTTCTCGGTTTCCTTCTGTCTCATGGAGTTGCTCTACGCGTTTTTTTTTATCGAGTACATCCGTGGTGATGATACGTACGGTATGATGTTTGGCAAGTTCTTTGGAGAGTTCACTCACGATTCTCGGTGGGCCACCGTAGCCCCACGCTGGTTCAAAATAGGGAATGCTGATCAGAATTTTCATCGTTTTATAATTGAGTAAAGTGCGATTACGAGCCCGGCATGTAATTTATGGAGAAAGTGTAACAAGGGGTTTTGGGTGTATTTTTGAGCAACCAACGTTTCTTCTTGGAACTGTTTGTGGAATTGTGTGGAACTTTTACTTGTCCTATGAATGCGAAAACGAGCTAGCGTCACTGACAGAAAGCCGGGGGCATACTTTTTTCCCAGGCGCAGCCAGTATTCATAATCCATCACTAAATGTTGGGATTCATCGAACCATCCCACTTCGTTCATGGCACTTCTCCGCCAAAAACAGGCTGGTTGGCAGATGTAATCCGTAATAAGGAGCGTCCACAGACGATAGTGACTCATGAGGATGTTCTTGTAAAAAGTGATAGGTTTTTGGATTTCTTCTCCTTTTTCATTGATGATTTTGCATTTTCCGTAGGCCCATTGTTTTCCGGGATTTTCTATAAAAAATTGATGAATCTTTTGCAGTGCCCCGGGTTCATAGACATCATCGGCATTGAGAAATCCTAGGATATCTCCTGTAGCCATCTTGAGACCTTTATTGATCGCATTGGTTTGTCCGTTATCAGGTTCGGAAAGATAGCGAATGTGTGGATATCGCTCCGCGAGTTCTTTAATACTATTGAGTGTTGTATCCGATGATTGTCCGTCCACAATAATATGCTCTACTTCAAGATTTCCGATATTGTCTGCGATGGACAGAATCGTTGCACGAATGAATTGTTCCTGATTGCGGCAGGGAGTGATGATGGAAATTTTCATGGTCGGTAGTGAGTCTATGGAAAACGTGCCACAATACTTTTTTCGTTGCTGGTATACCAAGCGATGGTGGCACGAATGCCCTGTTCCAAGGAGTGTTGTGCTTTCCATCCGAGAGCGTGTATCTTGCTGACGTCGAGGAGTTTTTGTGGTGTCCCGTCGAGTTTTTGGCTATCGTAAGTTATGTTTCCTTGGAAGTCGATGCAATTTTTTATGAGCATTGCCAATTCTGCAATTGTGAGGTCCATCCCCGTGCCGATATTTATTATTTCGGGCTCATTATAGTGTTCCATGAGAAAGAGTACAGCATCAGCAAGATCATCCACGTAGAGAAATTCGCGGCGTGGTTTTCCTGTACCCCACAACACGACTGAAGATGCGTTGCGTTTTTTTGCTTCATAGAATTTTCGGATAAGTGCCGGTAAGACGTGTGAGTTCTTCAGATCGAAATTGTCGTTGATTCCAAAGAGATTGGTCGGCATAACAGCAATACCGTTGAGACCGTATTCTTTATGCAGTGCCTGCATGAGTTTTATGCCGGCAATTTTCGCTATAGCGTAGGGTTCGTTAGTCGGTTCGAGGAGGCCTGTCAGCAGATATTCTTCTTTCAAAGGTTGCGGTGCGAGTTTAGGATAGATGCAGCTACTTCCCAAAAAAAGCAATTTGCGAACGCCGTGTTGATATGCGCTCCAGAGAACATTATTTTGAATCTTCAGATTTTCATAGAGAAATTCGGCTGGATACGTATTATTGGCGTTAATACCTCCAACCTTTGCGGCTGCCAAAAAAACATATTCCGGTTTATTGACAGTAAAAAATTGCTTTACTGCTTGTTCATTTGTTAAGTCCAGTTCTTCTTTGGAACGAACAAGAATGTTCGTAAATCCTTCTTTTTGTAACCGACGTACGATCGCAGATCCAACAAGACCTTGGTGTCCCGCAACAAAGATTTTTGCCGTTTTTTCCATGCAATCTTATGTGACGATATTATGTAGTTATGAATTTTTTTTGCAATCTTTTTTCAAACTTCTCATGCTGATCTTCAATTGCTTCAATGGCTTCGAACGCGTCATCTTTCGTTTTTTTGGAAGCGAAGTGCTTATAATCTGCTTCGGTCATGATTTTGATAAGTTCTTTGAATTTTACTCGCGGTTCCCAACCGAAATCTTTTTTAGCTTTTGAGTAATCGCCGATGAGTAAGTCCACTTCTGTTGGTCGATAATAGCGTGCATCAATATTGATAATTTCTTTGCCGGATGTACTATCAATGCCTTTTTCTTCGAGACCCTCGCCTGTCCATTGTATGTTGATACCAAGATGCTTGGCCGCTTCGATAATAAATTCTCGTACCGTATGAGTTTCGTTGGTGGCAATCACATAATCATCTGCTTTTTCTTGCTGCATCATCATCCACATAGCTGTTACATAATCAGGGGCATATCCCCAATCGCGTTTGGCATCGAGGTTCCCGAGGTACAGTTTTTCGTCGATGCCGAGTTTTATTTTAGCGAGGCTGCGAGTGATTTTGCGAGTGACGAATGTTTCCCCGCGGCGGGGTGATTCGTGATTGAAGAGGATGCCGTTCCAGGCGCGCATGTTGTAGGCTTCACGATAGTTTTTCGTTATCCAATATCCGAAGACTTTTGCTACACCATAGGGAGAACGAGGGTAGAACGGTGTATTTTCCTTTTGGGGCATTGTTTGCACTTTGCCGAACATCTCTGACGATGATGCTTGATAGACACGTATGTCAGGATTTGTTTCTTTCACTGCGTCGAGGACTTTCAGTGTGCCGAGTGCATCCACCATAGCGGTGTATTCTGGAATATCAAAGCTGACACGCACATGGCTTTGGGCACCGAGATTGTAAACTTCCTCAGGTTTGATTTTTTGGATGATTTTCGTGAGGTTGGTGCCATCGGTGAGATCACTGTAATGCAAAAACATTCGTGCATTATTGATGTGAGGATCCGTGTATAAATGATCAATACGTCCAGTATTAAAGGTACTAGCACGACGAATTGTTCCATGTACCTCATATCCTTTAGAGAGGAGAAGTTCGGCAAGATAGGATCCATCTTGTCCAGTTATGCCAATGATAAGTGCTTTTTTCATAAATGTTTTACTTTAATGCTTGAAAGTTCGGATAGAGCCTTCTGTCGTACTTTATTTTCCAATCTTTTCTCCAGTCGAGTAATGAGGAGATAATTATGAAAAGAAAGGGATAGTACCATTACAAAGGCACCAATAGCGAAGAGATCGAATGCCCGGGCTATGCCGAGACGTTCAGTGATGACATTAAAACGATCGGGAAGTATCGTAACGATAATAAAACCGAACCAGAGGATTTCCCAGATAACGAATTGATAGCGATTGAACTCATGGCGTTTATAGTGAAGAAAACTGAGATATACCATAATGAGTCCGAAGATGCTCGCAATGATTTGTATACTTGTCATAGAAATTTCCACTTGAGAATTTGAACGAGGATTTTCATACCATCAATGGCGGTCGTTCCTTTGTATTCATCCAGGTAAATAGTGTCGATATCTATTTCGGCGAATTTCAATTTATTTTCTCCCATACGAATGATCATTTCGGTTTCCACTTCATAACCGCTGCTTTTCCAACGCAGCATTTCATATGCTTCACTTGTGAAAGCGCGAAATCCAGATTGGGTGTCTCTTACAAAGACGCGGAAAAGTTTTTGAATAGTTTTGGAAAGAAGGCGATTTCCGAGCAACATTATGACGGGCATGTTGCTATTAAACTGTCTGGTGCCAAAAACAACATGCACGTTTTTTTCCTCCAGAGTGCGAATAAAATGGGGAATATTTTCTGGCTTGTGTTGGCCATCGGCATCCATACATACCATGATGTCTGCGCCAAGTTTCCTTGCTGCATCACAGCCGGTTTTCAAGGCTGCGCCTTTGCCGAGATTCACTTCATGCCGTAAGCCAATCACCTTTGTGTCCGTCTGGAGAGCTTTTTCTAGGGTATCGTCCGTGGATCCATCGTCAACAACGATAATGCTGTCAGTATGAGGCAGTGTGCTTTTTATGACTTTTTCAATATTTTTCGCTTCGTTGTGGGCAGGAATAATAACGGTTACGGACATATTTTCTCTTGGATTACCCGTATTATGGAATAATAGAAGCATTTTTTTGCACTTTCGTCAAACGAAATTTATACGTAAACGTAAGAAACGGTATTCGGCAACAGTCCCGCAAAGTATTGAAAAACGCACCGAAGTACTCTAGGATAAAGGTGAATCTGAGCCTTTATAATCATATGAAAGCATCCGATCTTTTCGTTAAAGCATTGGAAAATGAGGGCGTAGAATATATCTTCGGCGTCCCTGGAGAGGAAAATTTGGATATTTTAGAATCGCTGCGGACATCAAAAATTAAATTTATTGTCACTCGTGGCGAACAATCGGCAGGATTTATGGCGGCTACCGTCGGACGGCTTACGGGAAAAGCAGGTGTTGCGCTTGCGACACTGGGACCGGGAGCAACCAACTTGGTGACAGCGGCCGCATACGCGCAACTTGGTGGTATGCCTATGTGCATGATTACTGGACAAAAGCCAGTCAAGAAGAGAAAGCAGGGTCATTTTCAAATTGTGCAAACTACGGAAATCATGCAACCGGTGACAAAATATTCCCAGCAGGTCATTCACGGGAGTAGTATTCCGGCGCGCGTACGAGAAGCATTCAGGATGGCGGAAGAGGAAAAACCGGGTGCTGTGCATCTTGAACTTCCGGAGGATGTTGCGGAAGAAGCAGTGCAGGAGTTCAGGTTATTTTCGCGGGAGAAAGTGCGTAGACCTATCGCGGAATATAAGGCGATCAACAGAGCAGTGGAGATGATACAAGGAGCAAAAAGTCCGTTATTACTCATAGGTGCGGGAGCGAATCGTAAGCTCACGTCGAAAACGCTCAGAGATTTTATAGACACAACTGGTATTCCGTTTTTCAACACGCAGATGGGAAAGGGTGTTATTGACGAAAGACATCCGCTGTTCCTAGGCACCGCTGCACTTTCAGATAACGATTATATCCACTGCGCTATTGAAAAGGCAGACCTCATCATCAATGTGGGGCACGATATCGTGGAAAAACCGCCATTTTTTATGAAGAGAGATTGGCAAAAAGTGATTCATATAAATTTTTTTACAGCGAAAATTGATGATATTTATTTTCCACAGCTCGAGGTGGTAGGAGACATAGCCAACGCCATTTGGCAAATCAAAGAAAGACTGCATCAGCAAAAGCATTGGGATTTTCAATATTTTTTAGAAACTCAACAGCGGCTTGAAAAACATATGAAGGAACATACGGAAAGTAAAGCTATGCCCGTCGTGCCACAGAGAATTGTTGCTGATGTACGGAGCGTCCTTCCGGATGACGGCATTGTTACCCTTGATAATGGGATGTTTAAGATTTGGTTTGCCAGAAATTACCGCGCGTATCTGCCCAACACACTCCTCTTAGACAATGCCTTAGCAACTATGGGCGCTGGTCTATCATCAGCAATAGCAGCGAAGTTAGTATATCCGCAAAAGAAAGTGATTGCAGTGTGCGGCGACGGAGGATTTATGATGAACTCGCAAGAACTCGAAACAGCTGTGCGGCTCAAATTGGATATTGTTATCATGATTCTGAATGATAATGGATATGGTATGATTCAATGGAAGCAGCACAGTATGGGATTTCCAGATTTTGGCTTACATTATGGTAATCCTGACTTTGTGTCCTATGCGGTAAGTTTTGGGGCACAGGGTCAGAAGATAAAAAAAGCAGCCGAACTGCAGGCGAATATTCACAAAGCATTTCGAAGAGGGGGTGTGAATGTGATAGAGGTCCCGATTGATTATTCAATGAACTATCAGATTCTCACTGCAGAGTTACAAAATAAAACATGTAATTTCTAAAAAGTAGGAAAAATCTATGACTCTTCAATCGATCAATCCAGCTACTGGCGAACTGATACAAGAATTTCCTGAACTCACTACCGAACAGATAGAAGAAAAACTTCATCAAGCGCATAGAGAGTTTGCGGTATGGAGCCAGGTCCTTATGAAGGATCGTAAAAAGTATATGCTCAGACTGGCTGATATACTTAAAACGCGTAAGAAAGAATTAGGAACACTGCTGACTCAAGAGATGGGTAAGCCAATAACGCAGGCGGTTTCAGAAGTCGAGAAATGCGCGTGGGTATGTGAATATTATGCTTCGGAAACAGAAAATGTACTTCAAGACGAGTTGATCAACACAGATGCGTTAGAAAGTTTTGTGCGTTTCGATCCGCTTGGAGTCATCTTTGCAATCATGCCGTGGAATTTTGCCTTTTGGCAAGTGATGCGTTTTGCTGTGCCGGCGGTAATGGCAGGAAACATTGGAGTTCTGAAACATGCTTCCAATGTTCCCCAAAGCGCTGAAATGATTGAACATTTGTTTCTCGAAGCCGAATTTCCAGCAGGTGTTTTTCAGAATTTTCTCATCAGCTCATCTCAGGTCGAGGGAATTATTCGAGATTCAAGAGTTGCCGCAGTGACATTCACAGGAAGTGAGTTTGCCGGAAGCAAGGTGGCAGAAGAGGCAGGGAGCGAGATTAAACCGACGGTACTGGAACTTGGAGGCAGCGATGCGTTTATCGTACTTGACGATGCTGATGTGGAACGTGCATGTGACGTTGCGGTCATGGCAAGATTACAGAATAATGGACAAAGTTGCATAGCGGCCAAAAGATTCATCGTGCTCAGGAAAGTGTCGCAAGAATTCCTCAGACTTTTAAAACGGAGATATGAAGTTTTAAAAATAGGCGATCCCATGCAGGAAGAAACCCAAATAGGTCCACTTGCAACAGAATCTATAAGAAATGATTTAGCAAGACAGGTGAATGAATCTGTGACAAAAGGAGCAAAAGTGATAATCGGTGGCAACAGAATAGAAGGAAAAGGTTTTTTTTACACGCCAACCATTTTAATCGATATACAGCCCGGCATGCCGGCATATGACGAGGAAATATTCGGGCCAGTCGCGCCAGTCATAGTAGTCGAAGATGCCGAACAGGCAATACAAGTGGCGAATGATACGAAGTTTGGGCTTGGAGCATCATTATGGACACGAAATATTGAACTCGCGAAAGCAATCGCAAAACGTTTGCAGGTAGGGAGTGTTTTTATAAATGGAATAGTCAAGTCTGACCCCAGGCTGCCATTCGGCGGTATAAAAAAATCTGGCTACGGTCGCGAACTTTCGCATTATGGCATGAAAGCTTTTATGAACATCAAGACCGTCTGGATACAATAAATCAGTATTTTTATGCAACGTTTTTGAGGATATGCAACTTTTGGAGTGTATAGAATACGATCGTTCTGAGAAATATATATATATTCGCAGTGACGACATAATACAAGGTGTCGAGCTTTTGGAGTTTACCAGGACAATGGAGTATGACTAATGTAGATTGTACGAAGATATTTGACGGAGATTTACGATGGGTCAGTTTTTTCCAAGCTTGTGCAAAGGACAGAATGTTTCCTTTGGGACGAAAGCCTGTCAGGTTGTCTTTGAGATAGACGATTGCTTTATAAGAAAGCGCTAAAGGAAAACCATATTTTTTAGCGCGGAATCCGAATTCGTAGTCGGCTCCATAGTGTGGCAGCCATTTTTTTCGGTAGTTCCCTATTTTTTGAAATACTTCGATAGGTATTAACACACCACGTCCAGAGACCGTGTCTATATCCGTTGTATCGTCCTGATTTTTGAGGAACGGTGTTTGTGAATAGCTGTAATGTTTCCAATCGATTTTTACCCCTCTATCCAGAATATTTTCCGGTGCTGCTTCATCGCGACACAGTGATCCTGTTACGGCTCGACCATATTTTTCACTCGTTTTTTTGAGCTGTTCCAAATAATTCGGAGTAAAAGTTACGTCATTATTCAGACTTAAAATAAAATCCCCTTTTTGTGTCCTCTGTAAAACATTTTCTACTCCCCAGTGCATGGCGCCTGTCCACCACAAATTTCCGTCACCTTTGAGTATGTGTATTGTTGGATAGCGCTTTCGGATCATTGTTGCGCTTCCATCTGTCGATCCATCGTCTATGATCGTAATATTAAAATCGCGATAGGTTTGTTTTTCCAAACTTTCTAAACATTCGAGTGTGGCCTCGATGCGATTGTATACTGCAATGATAACGAAGATCATGATTTTTCCATAATAACGAGCCAACTATCACCTTGTTTTCGTAGGTCTCGAATGCGAATGAGCGGTAATTGCAGGAGGCTCATACAAAGGGCATGCATGGCTTCGCAGCGTTGTTTCCATCTCCCGCTTGTTTCTTGAGTATTTCCGCTCGTCCATATCGGACTCGACTTACCTTCGATAGCTTCGAAGCGATTATTTCGTTGTTGCAACTCGACCCATACTTTGGGAGTTATCGTGCATATTGTTTTGATACGCAGGCCGGTCTTCGCAGCAAGGATTTCTAAACTTTTTTCCGAAAAAAAGTTGAGATGATAGGGAATATGCCAGTTGATCCAGCGTTTTCCAATTTTTTTCCGATAGTAACTGTCGATATTTGGAAAACTCATAATCAGATTTCCTCCGGGAGCGAGTTTTGTGTAGAGAAATGCTGTGAATTGTAGAGGATCCGGAATGTGTTCCAATACCTGACTGAGGGTAATAGTATGAAAGAATTCATGAGGGTAATTTGCTTCTTCAACATTTCCAAAAAAAATATTGAGGTGAAGGTCGGACGCGATTTGAGTCACATTACGATCTTGTTCTGTTCCAAATGCTTCTGCTCCCATACGTTGTATTTCCAGGAGTGAAGCGCCGTTTCCACAGCCGACGTCCAGTACGCGTGTTTCTGGACGGACGTGATAATGACAGGTATTGTTGGTACCTCGCAACCAACGTAACCAACGTGCCCAAAGTCCTGATTTCCAATCCGCAGCATTTTCTACACTTTCTTTATTGATATTTTTTCTTGGATAATAATCTGTGTAGAGTGCGTCGAGATCTTTTTTATTGAGTTCTGGTTTGGTTTGCCCGAATCCACAGGCAGAACACACAAAAACGTGGAATCGTCCCGGATACCCATAGCGGTCATCAAATAAATGAGATGCGAGGAGGGTACTTGGTTGGCCGCATATTTTACACAGCGGTGAATTGTCAGGAGATTGAGGCATATTTTTCGTTCAAGTAACTATTCGCTGAATTTCTTTACTATATCGGTTTTATTTTTTAGGTGTCAAGCGATATGAACTCGAATGCACGCGTACTTTACTTTCTCTCCGGGACGTAGCGCAGGAGTGTCACGCTTTCATTCTGTACAACGATTTCCCACTGTTTTGATTTGAGGAGATGTTTTATTTCGAGTTCGTTATTGCGATCCGGAGTAGAGTGTCCAATGTAAATGTATTTAATGTTGTAGATGCTGCGCAGGGGTCTGCCGTATTGATCGCGTATTTCATCACCTCCATGACGTGAAGTGAGAATTTTTCCAAAGGGCGGATTTTCGTCTTGAGTATTCAAATATCCGCGGTATACGGTTGGAGCAACTGCGACATCGAGCCAGGTAGTATAGTGAGCATTCGTGAGAACCGATTCCGACCCAGAGCTATGGCTATTAATAAAGTCTATGGCTTCTACATCGGCTGGAGTCAACCGCACGAATTGCGATCCTGCTGATGCGCCGTTTATTCTAACCCCGAGCTGAAAGGCGCCTGCAATGAAAAATAAAATAAAGAACGCAGTATTTATTTTTTTTGGAAGTGTTCGGTAGAGCATCACAAAACCTACGCTTGCAAGTATGACGCTCGGAAATATCATCAATCGTATAAGACGAATATTCAAATGTGGAATTTCGGAACGAATCTGCGCAAGGATGTATAAGGTTATTATCCAGAGAGTTGTTAAGAGGAGAAGTTTTTTGCCGTGATGACGCCTTCGTATGAGCAGGAGACTGCTTATCATTCCGAGCGTTGTCATAGCTGTAAAGATCGATGATGCATGGAGTGCTTTGGGAATGTTGAAAATTTTTACGTGTGGTGGAAGACTGGGTTTTTCGTAGAGGCTGTTATCTTGACTGCCGATTTTCTGATCCAGATTGAGGAGTACTTGTTCGAATATGAGTTTTACATTGACTCGGTATGAGGGTTGTAAGGCTATACTGAGAGTTGTGATGAGCAGAAGTATACTCGTAACAATTATCCATACATATCGTTTTTTTTGTGGTTTTGCTTGCGAGTTTTCCATAAATATCTTCGATAAAAAATTTTCCGGTAGATGTTTCACGATGTTGTCGAGGTATTTTTTTTGTTTTCTTCCTATGATGAACGGTGCGATTCGTTTACTGAGGATAAGTCCTAAAAAAAGAAATACGGCACCAATGAATGGTAAAGAGGAAAGATGATGGGTAGCGAGAGAAAGAACAGTGAAAACGATAGCCGCGGTGTATTTTTTTCTGGAAATAAAGAAAAGGCTTGTAAAAACAAAAAGGATTGAAAAGATTTCTGCCGGGCTCTGAACAAAAGCTTGCTGCAAAAGGAGCGGAACATTTATCCAAGCAAGTGCTGTACCGAGGAGAGCATTCTTTTTTTCGACAAAGATAGTTTTCATGATGCTATAGGTCAGGAAAGGCAAAGCTCCTCCCACAGTGAATATAGGCATAAAAATGAGAAAAATTCTCCCGAATTTCGACCATATACTGCTTCCGATCAGGAGAATAATACGGAGGAACGGGGGATACAGTCCCCATATTCCTTTTTTGATTTCCTCTATTGCCAAAAGATGGACCGCCGTATCATCGGAGGGTGGATAGATGTAACGGTAATGTATCCAGTCGCTTGCCCAGAGGATAATAAAGAAGACAAGGAAACAACCTCCTAACAGATTCAGTCGAGTTGTGATTTTGTTGAGTTTTTGGACCTCGAATTTCATAATCGCTGGGTTTTTGGAGTCAGTACAATTCCAACGAAGTGGACAATGAGACTGATGATGAGGAGGGGTGTGAGTGTGAGAAAATTCGTCACGAATCCTGACCAAAGCGTGTCTATAAGGAAGAACAGCGTAAAAAGACTTAAGAGGAGCAAGCTCACGTTTTTCATAAGCGCGCTCACATTTTTTCTGAACCGAGATTGATATGTGTGTTTTTTAAAGTAGGTCATTTTTTATAGGAGAAGATTATTTCTCGAATTTTGAAACTTTCATTTTTATCATAACCGGGCAGTTTGAGTGTTAATGGAAATTTTCCTTCCTGGACCCATTCGGAGAAGTTTTTTTGTAACAATCGAACTCTCGTCCATCCACCTTTGTTGATTTTTTGTAAGGGTGGTGTATGTACAAGTACTGCGGTGACTTTCGAATCCGATATGAATTCCGCTACACTATTTGCGAGGGGTTGTACTTTTCCAAATTCTTCAACACTTTCTTTGATGAAGCCGATAATACCATCGGTAGTAATTTGCACATCAGCTTTTTCGATTGCTATGGACGTTGTTCTGTGTGTGATATTCAAGCGATATTCAGCATACTGTTTTTCGAGAGTGAGAGGCGTTTCTTGGATATTTATTGTTTGTAGTCCTTCGGGGTGTGCGGTAGATGCAGAAAAAAAGTTTCCGAGGACAATGATATTTTCCGCTTTTGTATTATCGTCTAGGGTTATATTCTGCTCGAATACAAACGCGTGCGGAGTTATTATTTCTTTTATCCGGATATCAGTGCTCGTATCAATATTCAATTCGTATATTCCGGACTTAGGAACAGTCGTTGTAAAGGTCAGATTTTTTCTGCCAGTATTTTGTTCCGTATCTTCATTGACACCGTCATCTGGAAATATTTCCTTTTGTTTTTCAACTCCATTTTGAGTCAGACGCATAGTGATGGTATCATCGCCGTCGGAGAGGTTACTGTCTTCATATGAAAGTTGAAATTGAAGCTTCGTAGTTTTCGTGGCTATGAGTATTTTGGTAGTGCCGCGAAAAGCGACGGTATAGCTTATATTTTTTTCTTCTCTTTTGAGAGTCACTCTGTTTTCCAACGGATAATTCCACGTTTGTATTCGTCCTTCCGTCGGGGAATTTTTGATAAAATCTTCCACACGAGCATAGAGTGTCGTTTGTGTTTGACTGTTCGTGTTAAATTTTTGAAAAAGTGTCAGATTTTGTTCTGGATCTTCAATTTTCTGCCATGCTTTGTTTTCGTTGAGATAATCTATGACTGGATGATCAATGATCATAGGTTGTATGTTTCCGTTTGGATTTTCCAAGATGATAAAAAATGCGTTTTGATTTGGATTTTGGTACACGACGTCGAACGCTACTTGTGTTGGATTTCCGTAGGGCACGTCTGATGTTACATGAATAGTCGGTCCCGTGGCACGGACATAGGAGACATTATACGCTGGATTAGATTCTTTCCCAGCTACATTGTCCTTTATGTCGATGCCTTCGTGCGGGCCCTGAAAATTTTCCTTATGCGTAGAAGACCCAAAGAAAATCGTATTTTTGTTCAAAAGGTATATCGTTCCTATGAGAATGGTCACAGGAAGTAAGATATACATGAATCTGGATGTGATCTGCGCGGTGAATTTTTTTGATGAAATTATTTGATCGTTCATGAGTTTTGAATTCCGTTATAAGAGTTCATCGCCTGTACAATATTTACTTTTTGTGCTGTGCGGATTGCTTGAATACTGACATCTATTACTTGTTGTATTGTTTCATGTTCGTTACTTCGAAAAGGTTGTAGGACAAAATTTTCTGCACGACTGCGTACTCCAAAAGGGCGCACGCCAATTTTAAAACGCACGCATGTCTGTGTTGTGAGTATATCATATATCGACTGTACTCCCTTATGTCCTGCCGCAGATCCGCCCCGTGTTATTTTTATTCGTCCTACTACAAGATCACTATCATCATGGATGATCCAAATATTCTTCGGTGTCACGCGATAGATTTTTTTCAAGACGCCTATAGCACGCCCGGATTGATTTATGAATGTCTGTGGTTTCACAAAGAGCGCATCTTTTTCTTTGTGGATGAGGGCATTTGCTTTTTTATTGTATGTCCAGTGAGTGTGCATGGCGTCCAGTATTTGAAAACCGATATTGTGACGAGTTTTCGCGTATTCATTGCCGGGATTACCGAGTCCAACGATAAGTTTCATACGTTATTTTTTTGGGGTAATAAAAATCGGACAGCCGATCCAACCAAATTCTTTCCTGAGTTCCTTTTCAAGGAGATGTAACCAAGGCCTTGGCACTGCTTTCGGATGTGGTGTGTTTAATTCCAGTGTGATAGGATCTGTCCCGCTCTGGAAAAAATCAGTTATTCTGAGCGATTTTTTGAGAGCTCCAGGTGCAGGAGCAGAGCGTTTTGGCGGATATTTCCTTATAAATTTTTCAAGGAGAGTGCGGAGTATGTCTTTTGAGACTGTTTTGTTTTTTTCGATGAGGACGATCTCAAGTGTTTTCATGAGTGTATTGAGATGTTGTCTTTGGATTGTAGATATGAAAACAAGAGGCGCAAAATCGAGGTGTGGAAATTGCGCGTGATATTGTTGAGCGAGTTGATTTAATGTACTCGGCTGTTTCTCAGGAATCAAGTCCCATTTGTTGATAGCGAGTATTACGGGTTTACGTGCAGTCGCAATGAGTGCGCCGAGTATTTTGTCTTGTCGCGAAACCGGTTGTGATATATCCAGTAACAAAATGATCATATCGGCGTCGCTCACGTGTCTTAGGCTCTGCATAATGCCAGCGTGTTCGATTTCTTCCAGAAGTTTTTGCGTTACTTTTGTACCTACAAAACCAAGACCAACGTGACTTTTCCGTCGCACGCCCGCTGTGTCAGTAAAGATGAAATTCTTTTTGTGCCAGTGAATTTCGATATCCCCGCTATCCCGTGTGGTGTGCGGCTTGTGACTGACGACGCGAACTTCTTGCCCTTTCAACGCATTGAGGAGAGAAGATTTACCGACATTCGGTTTTCCAAGAATAGTGATGCGAGGTATGTGGGCGTTGAGCAGGTTGTGTTTGTGCGGAAGCATCGCAGCGATACTATCAAGTAGGTCTCCGGTGCCAGTTCCGTTTTGTGCGGAAAAAAGAACGTATGTTTGGAAACCAAACGTCAGTGTTGTGTCGAAATTTTTTCGATCACGCGGTTTGTCGATTTTATTGACTCCTACAATAGTTGGTTTTCCGAGCCGACGAAGGTATGTTGCAATCGATTGATCTTCGCGAAGCATAGTACTTTTTCCATCGATTACCCACACAATCACATTGGCTCTTTCGATGAGCTGGCGTGTTTGTTTTTGAATATTAGCTCCTACATCATCTGTGATTTTTTCTTCTAATCCACCGCAATCGACGAGTTGAAAATAGGTTTGATTCCAACCGATTTCCATCGTTATGAGATCACGGGTTGTACCGGGATACGGTGAAACAATCGCTTTATGTTTTTCGGAAAGCCGATTGAAGAGGGTCGATTTTCCTACATTGATCCGTCCGATCAGCGCAACGATGGAAAGGGTCATAACGCCTGTGTCACATTTTTTATATCCTCCCCGAGAATAATAAGGAAATCTATAGTTTCATTTTTATCAAGATACTGTGGAATTCCCTCAGCAATATTCGCTTGGAATACATCGCGGAGAAGCTCGAGTGTATCTTTTTTTGCGCCGCGACTAAAATCATAAATGACGGTTTTTGTATTTTGGGTTTGTGTGCGAGCATTGCCGACACTCATCACAGAAAGTCCAAGTGTCGTTAGTTTTTCAGCTGTCTTTTGGGCGAGTCCGATTTTTTTCGTGCCATTGCGAATTTCGATGCGGGCTTCTTCATTGACCGTCGTGCGTTCGTCAAAGATATTGCGTGCGAGTCTTTGAATCTCACTATAGTTTCCCAGCCCTGCTTTTGGAATGAGGACATATGCACCGTCTTCTGTGCGATCGGAGTAAAGCAATCCTTGTTCCTGGTTGTCAATGACTTTGGTAATGATATTGTGCGTGTCGGAAACTTTGACGAGTTCAATTGCTTTCAGCATCTCCCAGACCTCAAGATTGGTACTGACATGATCGCCAAGATCATTGAGTATGTTATTGATTCTTTTTGGATTGAGGAGCGTTTGCAGAGAGAAAAATTTTTCTTTGACAGCGAGGAGAATCTTTTGTTGCCTTTTGGCGCGGGAAAAATCCGAACCTTCACCGTTGTTACCTTTACGTGAGCGGGCAAATTGCAAGGCCTGTTCTCCATTCATTTTTTGTACGCCGGCTTCAAAATGTATTGTCTGATAGCTAAAATTATAGTCTGGAAATTGCTTATCTGTAAACGATCGTTGGACATTAACACTGATGCCGCCGAGAGTATTTACGATTTTTCGAAAACCTTCAAAATCAACCCGTACAAAATAGTGTATTGGCAAACCAGTGACTTCTTCCAGAATGTCGCTTGTGAGTTTTTCGCCACCGCCAGGATAACCAAATTGTCTCCCGAATGCATTAGCGTTATTGATTTTGCGAAATCCTAAATTACCCTTTTTTGGAATATTCATTTCTACTACAAGATCGCGTGGAATGGAAAGCATAGCAACTTGTCCTGTAGTAGGTTTGAAGCTTGCTACGATAATCGTATCTGCTAAATAAATTCCGCTTGAATGCCCTGGTCCACCCATACCGAGAAGAGCGACATTAATTCGATCGTCTTGTTCGCCCTGAAGTTTTTTGTCTCCACTGCCAAAGAGATAATGCACCTGTTTATAGAGAGGCGTTTTTTCTGTATCATCTTTTTGCACAATGTTCTCCGCCGAAAAGATGATTTTGTATGACAGGGCAAATAATCCTATGACAGCGATGGCTATAAAACCCGCGACAATTTTACCAAATACGAGCAGTATCCAACGTATGCCCGTTCTGCGTTTGGACACGCTCGGCAGGCCTTGCATGATTTCAGCATCCCTTTGGACGCCTTCATTTTTCTTCATGAGGTTGATGTGCATATTTCAAGGCAGATGTTTGAGATATGTTTTGGCGTTCACAAAGTTTTTTGAAGATCCAAAGGAGGGTTATCGATACGAACGGTACAATGATGATATTGCCTGTCAGCGAAAATTTGAGAAAAGGCAACCCCGCAATGTAGGAGGCAAGGAGACCCGTGATATTTTTTGGATAAAAATGAAAGAGCTGCCATACGCCAAAATTGGTCCAAAGAAAGAAGAAAAGAGAAGCGATGATACCGAACGCGGTCATGCTCCCAACAAAGAGAATTGGTTTTTTTTGTATCCATCGCATGCGCTCTTTGGCTAGAGAAGCACCAAGACCGATAATCAGCCATGCGGACCATGTGTAAATAAAAATGGCGTCATTACCGTACATGATGTCACTGATTGCTACGGTCACCAGAGGCACAATAATACCCCATCGGCTACCGAGTAAGACGCCAGAGAGCAGTGTGATTGCCGTGAGTGTTTCGACATTCGGGAAAAGACTGAGTGCCCAGCGACCGAATACTCCTATCATAATAAGCATCGCAGCGAAGAGTGTGTATCGAAGATTCTGATTGTGCTTCAAGATGTTGGTATTTTGCATATTCTTTTGAGAAACGACGCATTGAGCGGTAAGGCGCGTCCGATGCGTAACTTTCAATTTATTCGAATTTAAATTCAATCACGTCGTTTGCCGCGATCGTGTAGTCTGCTGCGCCTACTGGAGCAGCTTCATTATTCACGTAATAGAGCCAGTATTTGCCGTCTGTGCCATTCGTTTTATTGCCAATAGTCGTAATCAATTGTCCAAGAGCCGTTTTTTCTATAATGAGCGTAATATTATTTTGTGTAGTAACGCGCTCGAGTAACGAAAGTGCTGTTGTGCCACTTTCAACTTCGGTATCGAAATTCTGTCCCTCAATACGTAGGGTCGCTTGGAATGTCGAATTTTCATTTATTGCTTCCTGCTGGGAGTTTTTTTGTGAATTCTTGCTATCCTGAGTAATGTCTTTCTGCGGTTCTTGTCGAATACAGCCGTAACCAAATAACACAACACCTACGATTATTATACTGAACCATAGCTTGCGGTGATTGTAATCGATCAACGATTTTTTCTGCATTTTACGTTTTAATGTTCAATACCCTTACGAGCGAAAAAATCGTCGGTGTAATAGTGCTTAATAGCGTTCATTTCTGTTACAAGATCCGCGCGTTTGATCAGTGCTTCTGGGGCGTATCTTCCTGTAAGAACTATTTCGGTATTTTGGTGTTTATTATCAAGAAAGTCAAGGACTTCCGCTACTGGGATCATATGATAGCCGAGTGCGACATTGATTTCATCCAGAATTAAGATGTGCGGGCGTTTTTCTGGTTCCCTTCGCAGCGCTTTACGTGCATAATCGAGGCCTTCGCGTACATAGTAGATATCGATCGCCGATGGATGCACGAGATCGATGACACCAAGTTGTCCGAATTGAACTATTTCGAGTTGAGGTTGCAGTAAGTTTCCTATTTTCAATTCACCAAAGTCTTTGTGATTTTTAAAAAACTGAATCATGAGTACAGAAAAACCGTGTCCTAATGCACGCAAAGTGAGTCCGAGCGCAGCAGTTGTTTTGCCTTTTCCATCGCCCGTATAGACGTGTATCTTTCCAAAGTATTTCACGGGGTGATGCGAATCCGCAGCGCGATCGTGATACATCATAATACTTACATTGTTCACCAAAACAGCTTTATTTTCAAGTCGCTTAGGCGCATTTGGAATATCCACACGAACCACACGTTGTGCAACCTTCTACGAATGCGAGGATTTGTCCGCACAATGGGCATTGTGGCGCGATACCAAGGTCCGCAAGCGAAGTTTTGGTTTGTACCTGTATTTGTGACGCAGCAGCAAATGCAGGGGTAACCTTCTTGACTTGCGTTTGTTCGGGGAGAGTTATGTTTTCACCGAACGATACAAAAGTTTCGCTGAAAGTATTTGCTTGTCTTTGTTGTGGTACAGCTGATGATTTTTGTGATTGTTCTTCGCTCGCTGTTGTTTTTGGTACGTTGACGTTTGTTGTGAGTTGCATTTGTAATTGCTTGTGTTGCGTGAGATCTTCTTCAAGAATTTGAGCAATCGCATCGGGAATCGAAAGGACCATGCCTTCTTTACGCCAATAAGGGAGCGGCCCTCGAATGCCTTTAATTTGATCAATAATCACTTGCGGCGCGATACCGGAGCGAAGTGCTACAGAGATGAGTCGGCATATTGCTTCGGATTTTGCTGCATAAAATCCACCTGTTTTTCCAATCGTTGCAAAGACCTCAAATGGTTCCCCTTGGTCATCGTGATTAATCGTGATAAAAAGTGATCCGTAGCCCGTTTCGATCTTATAGGTCGCTCCGTGCATTTTATGTGGTCGTTTTCGTGGTGTAATGTATCGTGGTTGTTGTTCTGTAACTTTCGCTTTTTTTTCAGAAGGAGCATCTTTTTTGAGCATCAGCACTTGTTCGTTGCGCGATCCATCTCGATACACAGTCCCACCTTTACATCTCAATTTATAGAGGAGTTGATAAAATTCGCCAACCTGTTTTTCTGTGTAATGATTGGGAAGATTTGAAGTTTTAGAGATAGAACTATCCACCCATCGTTGGATTGCTGCTTGCACTTTGGCGTGATCTTCAGGTGCGAGGTTCATGGCATTGACGAAGTAAGCAGGAAGTTGTTGACTAGGATGCTTTTTCTGCCAATCTTTGACGATTTGTACTTGTTCTTTGTGTGTGCCAAGTCGACTTTTGCGGAAGTAGGTCCAACTATAAAATGGTTCAATACCAGTAGCAGTTCCGACCATGGTTGCTACTGTGCCGGTTGGCGCTTGGGTGTTGAGAGTGACATTGCGGATACCTTTTTCTCGCACGAGCGTTCGTATATCCTCTGGCATACTCTTCATAAAGCCGCTCTGTAAAAATTTTTCGGTATTTAACTTCGGAAATGCACCTTTTTCTTCTGCAATCTGAGAGCTCATGGTATATGACTCGACGGCAATGAATTGGTACAGTTTGTCCATAAATCGTATCGATTCATCTGATCCATAGCGTAACCCAAGTTGTATGAGGAGTTCGGCAAGTCCAATCGTGCCAATACCGACGCGTCGTTCGCTCTTTTGTTGCTTTTCGTTTTCTTCAAAGAAATACATTGTAGCGTCGATAACATTGTCGGCAAATCGTACCGCATAGTGAATAGTTTTTTTGAGTTTTTCCCAATCTACGTCAGTGCTGATTTCATTTGCAAATCGGGAAAGATTGATATGTGAGAGATTGCACACGGCCCACGCTGGCAAGGGTTGCTCACCGCACGGATTCGTGGCTATGAGCGGTGCGAAATACCAAGAATTTGACATGCGATTTGTTCGTTCTCTAAACCATAATCCAGGTTCTGCGCTTCCCCAGGCACTTTTTATGATTTGCTGCCATATCTCACGTGCTTTGAATTTTTTATATACATTGAGTTTTTTTCCTTTACTGATCCAATTCGCGAGATTCCCGTCCCAAAGCTCGTCATATTCCGGGTCTTGAGTATCGGGAAATTTAAATTCCCAATCCTTGTCTTCTTCTACTGCTTTCATAAAAGCGTCAGAAATGCCGATACTGAGATTGGCGTTCGTAATTTTTCCCATTTCTTCTTTGACAGTGATAAATTCCAAAAGATCTGGATGCCAATCGTCCATAATGAGCATCAGCGCCCCGCGCCGGCTTCCTCCTTGTTCAATAAGACCAGTAACGAAACTATAGAGTGCTCCCCAGGAAACCGCTCCTGATGATCTGCCGTTCACACCTTTGACATAGGATCGTTTTGGTCTCAGGCTTGAGATATTAATACCAACTCCACCGCCACGCGACATAATTTCCGTCATTTGAAAGAGCGTGTCGATAATACCCCTGCGTGAATCGTGTGGCGAAGGAATCACGTAGCAGTTGTAGCAGGTGAGTTGTTGGTCGGTACCGGCAGCTGCGAGAATTCTTCCGCCGGGAACAAATTTCCATTCGTTCAGAAGCCATTCAAAATTTTTTGTCCATTCACGTCGTTTTATTTCCGTTGCTTCTACAGAAGCAATGCCTTTCGCAACTCTTCGGATCATTTGTTCTGGTTCAGTTTCTACTGGTTTATCAATATGTTCTTTTTTTTGCTCTATAACGGCACCATCTTTGAGCTGAATGCGCACGGAGTCTCCGGATAGTATTTCTTGCACATATCCTACTTCTCGTTGACCTGTTTTTGGATCTATGCAAACGATAATTTTATCCCCCTTTCGCATATCTTTTCGTTGTTGATCTTTGAGGGCGTAGCGATCAAGAAAAATTTTTTCTCCGAGGTCAGAGAGGGGATTGTGAAGCATAGGTTTTGTATTAATGATTGATGTTGAGGAATTATTATGTTTACATTTTTACTTTCGTGTAATGTTTGGACTTTGCTTGTTCCACTTACTCCCTTTCTTTTATTTTCTGCTTTGTTTTGAGTAATTTCAAAGCTTCTTGGAATGCTTCGATGTCTTGAAAATCATTATAGACTGAAACAAATCGAATATACGCGACCTTATCGGTTCGACGGAGATGTTTTACGATAATTGCTCCAATTTCATGGCTTGTTATTTTATCTTGTGTGCTTTTGAGTTGGATATCGCGTTCAATGCGTGCTAAAAGTGCATTGAATCGTTCACTACTTATTGGGCGTTTTTCGAGTGCTTTTTTGAGTCCTGCGCTGATTTTTTCTTTTTGATATGCTTCCTCTCGGTTGTCATTTTTAATGACGCGAAGATTGAGAATTTCCATTTCTTCCATCGTCGAAAAACGAAACGAGCATTTCATGCATTCACGACGTCTTCGAATCGTGAGACCTTCATTGGCTTCGCGGGATTCCAGGACGCGGGTATCAGTTTTGAGACACGATGGGCAGCGCATAGACTCTATCGATAGTGTTTACTATGCTGAGTATAACACAATGGGTAGAGATTTGAGAATTTTAAGAATCTCTGCTAATCTCCGCTGTACTTTTTTTTCCGTTCGTTTTGTATGCGGATTTTTTTGTTGAGAACATGAAGATGTTTGTGGATAACTTTCATCATAACAAAAGAGGAGGAGGATAGGACTTTCGAAGCACACTGTGCATTGTTAGTGCTTCGAAAGTCCTATCCTCCTCCTCTTTTGTTATGCGCGTTGCACAAACATGCAGGGTCTGTCACGAAATTCTACGATTTCACAGGCGGAAGCGTGTTCGTCGACAAACCCTTACATCATTTTTTTTCGGATGAAGGTAGGAATTTCTAAATCTTCCTCAAGTTTTGTGGGTTTCGTCTCGTGTGTTATGGGTCGTGCTTCAATCGTTTCTTCTTTGCCAACAGTTTGCCTTCGAAATCCTCCGGCGTCTTTTGAGAGCGGTTCAGCCTCTTCTATTTTAATCTTCGAAGAAAATGGCGATTTTACAGCTGGTTTCACTTTGCGAGTCGCTTGTTTTCCTTGTGGTCCGAAACCCGTAGCCACGACTGTAATCTTGATTTCATCTTGTAAACTATCATCGATCACTGACCCAAAAATAATGCGTGCATTTGGATCAGTTGTTTCTGTAATAACTCGTGCCGCTTCATTGACTTCATACATCCCAAGGTTGGAACTTCCTGAGATAGTAAACAAGATCCCTTTTGCTCCATCAATAGACATTTCGAGCAGCGGACTATCGATAGCTGCTTTCGCCGCTTCTACTGCTCGGTTTTCCCCAGAAGCAGTTCCGATACCCATGAGAGCTGAACCAGCGTTTTCCATGACAGATTTTACATCAGCAAAATCAACGTTGATAAGACCTGGGAGAGTGATCAAATCTGAAATTCCTTGTACCCCTTGTCTTAAAACGTCATCCACAATTTTGAAGGCATCAAGCAGTGATGTTTTTTTGTCAATAATTTGGAGGAGGCGATCATTGGGGATAGTAATGATCGTATCGACTTTTGATTGGAGTTCTGTGAATGCATTCTCTGCAATCGCTTTTCGTTGTTCACCTTCGAATGCAAATGGTTTCGTTACGATAGATACGGTGAGTGCTCCTAAGTCTCTCGCGAGTTCCGCAATCACAGGCAGCGACCCTGATCCTGTGCCTCCGCCGAAGCCAGCGGTTAAAAAGACCATGTCTGCTCCTTTGAGGATTTTTTCAATGTCTTCTATGTTTTCTTCAGCTGCTCTGCGACCGACATCCGGATCCATACCTGCTCCGAGACCACGTGATGTATTCTGGCCAATGTGAACACGTACTGGGGCTTTTGAATGATGCAGCGATTGTGAATCAGTATTCACAGCAATCAATTCAATGCCTTTGATTTGTGCTTCTACCATGCGATTGATCGCCGCACAGCCAGCTCCCCCCGCTCCGAGCACTTTAATTTTTGCAAATGTTTCAATTTCTGGTTTCACCTCCGTTGGTTTATTGTTATGCGAACGTCCATTGTTTTGAGACACAGATGTTCGTTTATTTTCGTTTGCCACCTCGTTTGTTATTAAAAGTAAGTTTGATAGGAATATATGCATTTTCCTCCAAAAGTATCGTTCAACGCGTTCTTCCTATTCTTTATCCACTCGTATTCTAACTGTGGATTTTTAAATATGCAAGTTTATGAACAAAAAGAGTATTCAATTTATCATTCTTGAACACTTTTTTTATTTGATTTCTACAACTGTTTTGTTTCTGAGATTCATGCGAGAAAGGGAGGGCATAGGTTTTTTTCAAATGCGTTGTGATAAGTCACTGTATCAGATACAGTGGAAAGTGTGCCCTAAAACAACTCTTCCAAACACGATCATTCATGTTTGGGTATCACAGCATTTGAAAAAAACCTATGCCCTCCCTTTCTCGCCCTTCCACTCAGCAACAAAGAAAATGATTCTAATGTATAGCTTTATTATGGCAACAGTGACCTAAACCACCTTTGCATTTTTTCGGTTGCATGGGAAAAAGATGAGAGTTTGTTGAGGCGAAAGCCTTTTTCCCTCGCTTGGTACTGCATGCCCCAACGTACTAATCCCGTTGCTGTTGTAAAAGCTGGATCTTGTATTTTATCAATCGCTGTCGGGAGATCTCGTGGCACACCAAGCGAAGCTGGAAGACGGAATTGTTTTTTTGCGGCTTCAATGAGATCCGGGAGTTTTGCGCCTCCACCAGTCAGTACAACACCCGCGGGGAGTAAACCGTCTCGTTTAATATCGCGGAGTTCTTTATTGACGAGATGAAATATTTCTTCCACTCGTGCTTCAATAATGTCGATGACTTCTTTGCGTGGGATGACTGCATTTTCATTTGAATCGATCGTTCCTAAATCAATTGTTTCGCGTTTTTGTACTTTTTCTGCTATTGCTGAACCAAAACGGAGTTTGACTTGTTCTGCAATGTCTATGGAAGTACGAAGTCCTATAGCGATATCGTTTGTAATATGTCCGGCGCCAATCGGAAGTACTTTGGTATGTAATACATCGCCTTCCTCAAAGATCATAATACTCGTTGTAGTGCCTCCGAGATTGACTAACCCTACGCCGAGTTCTTTTTGTCGTTTTGTAAGGGTGCTTTCTGAACATGCGAGTACACTCATGACTAAATCGTCAATATCTACTCCGGTACGATAGATGCATTTGGTGAGATTTTTTATTTGGGATGACAGGCCGAGAATAATTTGTGCATCCACCTCGAGTTTAATTCCGGTCATTCCGACAGGATCCTTAATATTTTTTTGATTATCTACAGAAAAATTTCGTGGGAGTACATGGAGAATTTCGTAATTTGGAGGGGATGAGACTGTTTGCGCTGCTTCAATAACGCGCTGGATATCTTCTTCTTGAATTTCTCCATCAGCTTTAGCAACTGCTACGACCCCGTGGCTATCCTGACAGGTAATGTGATGGCCATTGATAGAGACGAAAGCGTGCTCAATGGGTATGCCAGTCATGCGCTCAGCCTTTTCGAATGTTTGGGAGATACTTGTGACCGCATCTTCAATGCTTACAATATTTCCTTTGGAAATACCTTCACTCGGGTTTTCGGCAGCACCAATAATATGGAGTCCTTCTTGTCCATGAGTACCGACTTGTGCTATTACGACACGGATGGTTGTTGAACCTATATCGAGACCGGTAAAAATATCATCTTTTCGCATACGTTTTCTTCATCAATTTGTGCAGTCATTATAACAGGAAATACGTTTGTACTCAAAAAAGTTCTAAAATATACGGGAAGAAAATGAGAATTCCCACAATGAGTGCAGAAAGCGAAGCTACTAACACTGCCGACGCCATCATATCTTTAATGACGCTCGCATAATAATGAATTCGTGGTTTGAGAATATCGACCATGCGCTCAAACATAGTGTTAAGGAGTTCGAGAATAATCACAAGTGCCATCACACCAATGAGTGCGACCGCTTCAATCACTCGTACACGAAGGATGATCATAAGAATAAACACTATGCTTGCGAAAAATATTTGGATACGAAAATTCTGTTCATGTTTCCAAGCATAGTACAGTCCCTGAAGCGCATATTGGAAACTTTTAATCAGTATCTTGAAATGGATCATAACGATTGCGCGATAGTGTTATGGAGACGGAACATAGTTTTGGCTTCTTTGGTTGTCTTGTGATCGTAGCCTCGTAAGTGTAAGAATCCGTGAATAATAAGAAATTCCAATTCCTTTTTGAGTGAATGTCCTTGTATTTTCGCTTGTTTTCGTGCAATTGTCGGGGTAATCATCATTTCACCTAAAAAATATTTTTCTTTGTTACCTTTTGGTTTTTTATATCCAAAAGAGAGAACATCTGTTGGTGTATCAATATGCCGATACTGTTTGTTAAAGCGTTGAATAGTTTTCGTACTCACGAATGCTAATGCGATGAAGAAGTTTGGTTGTGTTTGGGTATATTTGCATCCGACTCGGAGAATCTTTAATACGCGTTCCCTGGACAGATACCGTATTACGCCGTCAAGTTCCATCTTTATCATAGGCGTATTGCTTGATTCTCATTGATTGATATTCTGATTCGATGTATTCGTGTTGTTGGTGTTGCTTTTATTTGTGTTTTGATTTGTTTTGTTGCTGTTGCTAGTATTTGTATTGGCATTTTTGTTTGTATTCATATTTTGATTGGTATTTTTTGGAGTGTTTGTGTTGGTATTTTTATTCGTCTTTGTATTTGTGTTGTTTTGACTATTAGTATTATTGTTTTCAGGTATATCTTTTGAAGGCGTGATAAGTTTAAGCGATATATACATCATCGTGAAGGTAGTACGGAAACTTTCTTCTTCGCGCAATCCCGTGTTATACGTAATGCCATAGATATATTTTTCGCTCGCGAAATATGCTGTTTTTGTGTCAGTACTCATGACACCCATAAGTCCGTTTTTTGTTTGAATCTCTTTGGGCTCTGGGTCAGATGCATTGAGTTGTTCTTTGTACCATTTCTTTGCACTTCCACCGGAAGTATTCTCGAGCACAAATATTTCTATAAATTCCCCTGTGTCGGCGGTAAAGAGTACTGTTTTTTGCCCTTCATCAGTACTTTTTTGGAGCCAGCTTTGTGGAGACAGGACTGTATACCCCCATATTTGGTTCGTAAATTGAGTAATTTGCGGAGAGTTTTCGAGTCTGCCGTTGCCAAGTGGGTCGTAGAGATTGAGGACTTCTTCGCCGTCTTGATACGTATCCGCATCACTATCGGGGCGGTTGACGCGTGTTCCGTAGAGTGTTTCTTCGAGGTCAGTGAGTTTATCTTCGTCAGTGTCTTTTGCTGAATTCATGGCCGCTGTGTTCGTATTTTCGTTGGCGTTGTCGTTTTCTGCAACATTGGCATTCGCACTTTCATTGGTGTTTGTATTGGCATTCACTGTTACGTTTGTATTTTCATTCGTGTTCGTATTTTCGTTGGTTGTTGTGTTGGGAGTGTTATTGGTATTTATGGTATTCGTATTCAAAGATGTGTTGACGAGCAACGTATTGACGTCATTTACGATCGTTGCTCGCGGTGTATTCGCTACGGCATTGTTAGTAATATTTTCTTGAAAGAGACCGCGAAAAACAAAAACGCTTGCTCCCGTAACTCCGGCGAGGAGCACTACAATAATAATGACGGTGATCATTTTATTTTTATTTTTTTTCTGAGCACCTTTTATTTCTAGAAATTTTTTCGGCATCGTGTGCACTTCACTTGGGTTTTGACTAAGGTTCCCGTTTACCATTCCGTTATTTTTTGAGTTTGGTTTTGTAAATTTTGGATCAAGCGGATTCATTGTACTATTCATGGTGTGTGATTTAAAGAGATAACTTTTTAAGGTTGTGGAGTATTTTCAAGGGCTTTATTGACATCTCGCAGTGTTCCTGGACCGTTGGGATTATAGTATCGACTGACCTCTTCGCCATCTTTATATCCATCTTTGTCGGTATCTGGATTGCGTGGGTCAGTCTTATATACTTTCACTTCTTTGTAGTCAGATAGGCCGTCATTATCCGTGTCTGCGTCTGCTGGATCGGAATTTGTGTTCTTTTCTTCTTCATTACTTAAGCCATCATTATCTGTGTCGGTATCTTGATAATTGATGACGCTGGGCGCTGTGTTGAGTTCCGCAGGTGTTTTTTCTGGTATATTAGAAAGTGATGGTATCTGTTGATTTGTACCGGTATTCGTCGGTTGATTACTCTGTGACGTATTGTGTGATCGTTGTTTTGTGAAAAACCACCCTCCGACACCTATGATTCCTAAAAAGATGATTACACTCACAATAATGATAATTTTCCTCGCAATCCCTCGATTCTCTTTTTGTGGTTCTTCTGTACCTGGAGTTTGCGGAAATAATTCCGAAGCTTTTAAGGCTTTGCCGCGTTGGGTTTGCAGTGGATCTGGATTTTGAGGTGTACTCTGAGGCATAGTTTATGGATTCATTTGTAATGTATTGTGTATAATTGTCGTTTGTGGTGCCTGATCCGCATCAACGTCATTTCTTAACCCGTAATTAAAGCAATTACAGGAAGAACCTGGAACTCCGTCACAAGGGTTCATCGCCGGATTATCGCTCTCAAGCCCCCCATCTCCATCATTATCATAACGTACCCAGGACACATCATCATAGCGGTATTCAAGATTGGCAAATACCCAGGCCGCTTGCCCGTTCGGTGTAACTTTATATTGATAGACGCGCGATTTTCCTGATGGAATGCCGGCAGAATTTCCAATACTTGGACAAACGTAGGCTTGCGCGTCCGGTTTCCAGCATGTTTCTGCTTCGGCATCAAATCCTTGTGTCGCTGGACAATTCGTTTGTGGGTCATCGAAGCTATTGATTGGATCTATGGGAATAAATGAAAGACTTGGTCCTAAAGTTTCAGCCCATGAATTCCATTTACTGGTGGTTTGGTACCGTAAGAAAGTACCCGCTTTCAAATCAGGATAACGTCTGTTTTGTACGTACGAATCACGTAAGAGCGCGGCCATGGCGCCAAGTTCAGTAACACGTTTGGTGTCGCGTACCAGTTCGTCTTTAAGATCCACATTGACATTGGTATTGAAGCTCCAATTTGCAATCATTTCTCTAAATATCTTTTGCGTTTCATTATTTGCTCCTTCGCTATAGGAGATAATGTAGATATTGCTGAAGAGATTTTTCAAACCGCCGTTATCCGCCGCGTCATACTGATTCGTGCCCGCAATATAGACAGTTCGACCGACCTGAACCGCTTCATATCCATTGACTCCTCCAGAAATTATAGAGTAGTTCGCAACCGGGTTTGGCGCATGTTCTTTATACCATTGCGCCGGATTGAGTCTTTCTGGATTTGCAAACACGCGTACGCCAATGCCATCGTGCGTTCCGCCACCTTGCGTAAAAAGATATTCGCGATAAACACCTTGTGGCAGTCCAGTGCTTTTGACGAGTGTATTATTAAAAGTTGATTCAGCAGAATATTCGTCTTTGCAGTAGCGAATAATCTGATGGAGAGGCGTGAGAGAGCCTGCGTCATCGCCATTGCCATCAATATCAGAAAATGCCCATGGATTCTGGCAATAGAAAACATAGATCGGTAGCGAGCCGAATTTGGGTGGATCGCTTGCGTACCCATCATTCGTTGGACGTGCGTAGGCAAATACTTCCACTTCGCCATTTTGATTCAGGCCATTAGTATTGATAGGCAAAACATTTGTTGTGCTTGCTTCTGCGTTTATGATCGTTTGTCCTGCAGGTGTGACTTCCCAATCCCATCGCCAGCTATACCCTGGTATTGGAGCGATAGTAAAGCCTTCTCGGGATTTTCCTTGTGCAAAAACGACACCAGTTTGATTGCGCTCAAAGAATGTATCATGAGAATCAGCTGGCGGATGTAATGGATCAAACGCTATTGGATCTTGCGGGATGTAGGGAGTGAGTTTGAGATTAGCTAGTTCGCAAAAGCTATCGGTTGTTGTAAACTCGAAGTTCTTATTATGGAAACCGCTTGCGTTCAAATCTGGTCCGTTCATGCCAATGTTGTTTTTACTTACAACACCGTTTGGTACGTTATCCGTCAGAATATCATCTCCTTTCCAGACTGCTTTGAGTGCGGTATTTCCGGGCAGCGCCTCTGTTGTGGGAATAAATTGCGCAACAGTTTTTCTATCCCTCTCTGAACCTGTGTGATATACCCGGAGTTGGCCGATGTTACTGATATTTTCGTAGGTATTACCGACAGCACGAATAAAGCCCGTGTCGGTTGCGACGATGTCTTTAAAGAAGATGTCGGTTGTGCTAGAGAGTGTCCAAGGGCCGCCAAGATACATCGCGATGACGCCGTTATCGCCGGAAATCCACGTTCGTCGTGTCGTTGGGAGTATTTGAACGCCCGTAAGATTCGTTGATTGGAATGCTGGATCAGGAGGTATGATTTGCCAACCGTTTGGTTGTTGATCGTTAAAGAGTACCATGCCGTTATTGCCGACTGCATAGAGTACGGGCGCTGTGGCGAGAGCGTGAATTGCTTTGAGATTTTCTGGTGTGCCGCCTTCAAATTCTTTGCTATATCCTTCGCCTGTTTTAAACCGAACGATCGTTCCTTTATTTCCGATCATCCAGATATTATCTGGTATTGCAGTTACATCATTGAGATGTTCGGCTGTTATCGTCCCTTGTGGATTTTCGTTTTGCCAAATAACACCAGTAAATCGGAGCATCGTTCCATTGTCGCCGACTGCCCAGACATTATTAGGAGCTGTTGCTGCGGCCCCTCGTAGATGGGTTGTCACGCCGCTGTTTTCTTTGCTCCAGACACCGCCAGCGAGTTTGAGAATCGTTCCATTGTCGCCGACTGCCCATGCTTGGGTTGCGTCGAGTACAAAGACGTCGTTGAGTTCTTCTGTTGTTGGACTTACTTCCGTTTGCCAATTCGCTCCATCGTATTTGAGAATCGTGCCATTACCTCCTACAGCGATAATGAGATTTTCGGCAAAGGAATCAATAGCATTGAGGTGTTCGCTGACAGGAGAAACGTGACTACCGTCGCTTGGGTTATAGATGCGACTCCCAACGCCTTCTTTTAAGAGTTGAAAGTTATCATTTGCAAATGTGATACTTGCTGGATTCATTTCGCGACTGAAGGTGAATTCTAATACGGCATTTTTGCAGACGTATGATCCATCGGTTGGTAGGCTGGATTCAACAATAGGACGAGCGACACAACAGAGTTGTGCTTGACCTGCCACAACACCGCAGCCATTGGTTATGAAATCACCACATTGAGCGTCATTCGTGCAGCCGCAGTAAAGACCTCGTGTGCCGCCTGTGCATGTTTCGAGATTTGGTACACACGTGAGTCCTGGGAGCCAGCTGTCACGTTCTGCAATATCGGGATTGCAGCAGCACCGGCAGTTATCGACACCGGGAGGCGGGTCGTCGTCGCCTGATCGACACTGATATCCTGCGCTGCAATTTGAGAATTGCGCTTCCTGACACGCCGGGAAGTTTTCGTCGATACATTGCGTTCCAGCACCGCCTGGGTTTGGACAAAATGTTGGTGCATCTTCAATGGAGGTACAACTTCCGGCATTGCAGCAATTAGAAATGCAGTCAACGTTGTTCACACATGCTCCTCCTGGGTCGCCCGGACAGGCTGCGTTACTGATGCAGATATTGTTTCGACAGCAGCCTGGAGCGCCGCAATCATTGTGATCGTCGCAAGTGATGACCAGATCGATGGCATTACTGGCGCAGGAATCATTCGTGATTTTTACTGGTCCGCTGATACTTACAGGGTTCGCTTGAGCTTCGACAGAAGTTTGTATCCACTGCGGATAATTTATTGCTTGTTCCCATTGTTGCGGATCTTGTTGTTTTGTGAAAACGACGTAATCTTTGGCCGGAATATTGCGTGTTGCGCCAAAATTGTCGCCACTGAGCGTTGTTGTATAGGTATTGCGGTCAAAAGGAGCAAGGTCACAGAATAATGGAATACCATCTGGTCCTGCGAGTGCTATGGGATTGTTATTTTCGTCAACACAAAGATTGGTTATCGGGAATTCTTTTTTGTTACTCGCGAGATCTGTTGGTGTGCCATGCAATCGGTTATTCACCCAAATTTCGGAGAGTGCGTCACGTGTGAGCCCCTCGGGAACTCGCGTGATAATGCGTGAGTTTCGCCAACTAGCGCCACCACATACCATTTCGGATATCAATTCATTTCCGTTCGTTGTGTCGCGGAATTTCACAACGTCTTCTGCGGATTCATTCGTACTTCCAAAGTAGCAACCAGTGATTGTGACGGATTGCGAAATAGGACCTTGGATGGGTGAAAGTGTTGTAATATATGGTGTGCATGTGCCGTTCACGCAGCTCGATGTTCCTGGACCGCATGCTTCGCAATCGGTATCGGCCGTACAGAAAGCAAAATTCACTCGGAAAGGCGCGTCGTCATCCTGACCTTCGAGTGTTGACTGAATGCGCGCTGTGCCTTCATTATCGACAGTATCGCCGACTGTTCGCGCAGTTGCTTGGTATTGATCGAGTGCACCTGTCATGTCCGCTACGTCTTTGCCGGCTGGATCGAGCGCTTGCCATTGATATTGACCGTTATAGAGCGTTGGATTAATGAGTGTACAGTTCGGTCCGATGGGTATGGATTCGTAATTTTCTGTCTGAGGATGCGCATTATGTATGACGGGTTGATTGGGCGCTGTTGAATGCACGGAAACATTTTTTACTGGACAGGTTCCAGGATCGTTTTTTGTTTGGAAGTGCGCAGCAAAGTCTGCTCGCATATTGACTCCGCCGCAGAGTCCTCCAGCAGTTTCGCACGCCGCTGGATTCGTTGGACAACTCCCCGGTACATTCAGAATTCGGCCATCACTAGTGAAACACGTATTAGGATCGCTTTGAACGTCTTTTGAAATAAAGAGTTCATACCATGTATTTTGTGCAAGGGTTCCTGGGAAGAATCGAAAACTCGCTTTATCATATTGTGGGTCTCCAATATACGTTGGATCTTCTTCAATAGGTGGTATAGCGATAGGAACGCGTATATTCGTGCACGTTTGATCTGCATCACAGCGGAAAAGCTTGATGTTATTGGTATTTCTTATGCTGCTTGCATAGGCTGGATTTGCTGGAATTGTTTCGTTATTCATTTTTATACTGAATCGGCCGGCAATGCCGATATCAAGACAGACTTCTGTTTGTCCTGGACGCGGGTTCGTGCTTGGGAATCGGTCTTCATCGGGATTACAACTTGCATCATTGACCACATAGGGAATGTTGCCGCACGGCGCATTGAAGCGTTTGGTATTACTTTCTCGATCTATTCCATCAGGGTCGGTAATTTGTACAAAAGTTTCGTAGCGCTTGAATTCAATACCGCCGAATTGTACGGTCGCGCGATCATCTTGCCATGTTGTATACGTATTCGCTTCATTTTCAGTTTCGCCGTTTCGTAAGAAAGCCTTGCCGCTCCATGCGTTTCTGTCATTATGGAGGCCTTTACCGTAGAATGTTACGGTTTCATCAGGAGTGTTGCTGCAACTCGGTTCAATACGACAAATGCTCGGTCGTTCGACATCAGTGATCGTAAAAATTTTGTGATTGCCGATTTTATTATCGCGATCCTCGTTTGAATCTCCTGGACCGGGATTTGTGTCGCCATCCGCAGGTGTGTCGCGTTTTCCATCAACACCTGTTGTTTCAACTTGGATATCGAAAATTTCGTCAGTCACTGGGTTGGGGATATTGGGTATGACGATCGTTATTTCATCGTCCGTCCAAAAATCACCTCCACAGAGTTCAGCAGGAGGTTGCTCTCCTCGGAAAATGCTGTTATCGAGCCGACGACGGAACCAAACAATACCTGGCTGACAGGGGTTTCCGCCACAGAATTTTTGACCATGAAGTGTGATAAAATCTCCTGGTCGCCCTGAGGCTGTGACTGAAAAAATATGTGGACTCAGCGGATTGAATGTCACGGTTGATTGACCGTTTTCACCTGCGACTGTGACTGTGACTGGTCCTTCAACTTTCGCATCCGGCGGGATTTTTACTTGGATATTTCGTATGCCGTTACTGATCATACATAATCCTTCGCGTGGATCCACGCCGCCATCCACTTTTTCCTCGCGATTAAAACATTGAATATTGCCTTCCTCCACTTCAATATTGCCATTGAAGGTTATGGTGGGGTTCGGAGCAAGGTAATCACCAATGAGCGTAATCCATCCTGGATCGCCAGCACCACCGGTATCAAATTCATCAGGACCTGGCGCGAGGCTGTCATCGAGCGCATCGAAAGCGCTTCCCGGCACAATGTTGGTAATCTCGGGTGAGCAAATTTCTTGAGTGCCAGTTTTAAAGTTCCAGGGTGTCTCGGCGCGTTCAGCACTCATAAAGTCGTCTTTGGGACTTGCTTCGTCTGTGATGGGATTACCGCCTTCATCTGCTCCATTCACACGGCCGTTGCCGTTTCCGTCGAGCGGATTGAGACACGCGTCTTGCAAAGCGCCGTACGCAAGATTGCAGATACCCGGATCATCGGGTCCATTGTCCGCGCAATCGTCATCTTTGGTACAACCTTCGACGCCGTCATCGAGTCCACCGACACAGCGCGCCCGACCTCCAAAGAGGCGTACATAGTAATCGGTATTAGCGTCGAGCATGGGGATTTCGTCCGGCCTGGCTGTAAAATTTTCTGTTTGTGGGCGGATGCGGAGGGAAATTGCACTTGCTTCAAAGTCCGGTACGGGAGTTGTTGCTGGATTGAGCGGTGAAAGGATAACTGAAAGTCTGTCGTTATAGGAGATTGGATTCATGATTTCATTAAAGTCAGCGCCAATAGGAGTCGCGCGACACACACCGTCATCACCCGGGTTTGTTCCATCGCCATCGGCTGGATAAGGTGAATCAGACACTTCTGTTGTACACCGGCCACCTCCAGGATCACAAACGCTTGTGTTATAGGTACAGTCTTTATTATTCACGCCGGGTTCTGTAGAGCCGGTACAGCGTTTTTCTACAACTGTCGGTGCGACATTGTCGGTATCATTGTTCGTGTAGAATTCCCAAGTGTAAGTGCTGGAGAGTTTGTCGCCATCGAAGGCTTTCACACCGCCGATGCCGCCAAGAGCAGTCACTTGGAAGCGTGCAAATGCAGGGAGTTCTTTATCGCGTGGGTAGATGACTGCCCATGTGGAATCGTCTGGAATCGCTGGATCTCCATCGAAATGAATCGTTCCGGGAATCGTATTGCCTTCGCAAGCGCCGGCGGTACATGTGCCGGATTTACATTGGATGTCGGTTGTGCATGCATCGCCGTTGCGGCCAGTTGCGTCATTGCCCTCAAGATCGCCGAGAACTTCAGCATAGAATGTGCTGTTCGTAACGCTTCCGCGATCAATCGGTTTATTGAATTGTGCGCCTATAATCGTGCAGAGTGCTGCTCGAGCGTTACTCCTTGGGATGGTTGCTTTGACATAAAAAGTTTGATCGCCACCGCCAGGAAAACCTCCTCCGCACGCGTTCGCTTGGCATGAGCCAGCGCAGCAGAAAGGTTGATCGGCTGTACATCCCGCCGGGAAGTCTGCAATACAACTCGCACCGCCGCTCGTGAAATCCTGTACGGTGCGGAATACATAAAGCACAATACCCCACGCGGCGAGGATAATGAGGAGTCCTATGAGTCCTTCGATGAGTATTTTTTTTGCTTTTTCGAGTCTGCGTTCATTGCCCCCTGAGGTGAGCCATAGAAAGCCGGCATAGAGACAAACAATAATTGCGACAAGTGCCAGCAGTCCGAGGGCCCAATTGATGATACTGATGATAATAGATACGGGCGATGCGGACCCGAGATTAAATGTTGCGCCAATCGTTCGATCAATCGTAATCGCGAACGCCTCGCGACTATTGAAAAACAAGAAACTTCCTGCTGCGATCAGAGTGAGTAATCCACCAACGAGAAAACCAAACACCGTGAAGATTCGAGTTGATTGTGAGCGAGTTTGTTTTGGTTGCTTCGTATGCATGACGCGTGAATGTGTAAATTATGCGTCTCTTTCTTGATGTTTGTGCCTGTGCGCCTGTGAATTTTATTTTGCTTCTAACATTTTTTTTAACACTGTTTGTACGAGTTTCCCATCAACGCGTCCTTTGACGTGAGACATCGTTGCTTTCATCAGGTGTCCGAAGTTTTTCTCTGAACTTTCCGTAATAATTTTCTGGATAATCTCCTGCAGTTCCTGTTCAGAAAGTTGTTTTGGTAGGTAGGTTTCTATTATAGTAAGTTCGCTCGATTCTTTTTTCGCAAGATCATGTCTTTGAGCTTGCTCATAAAGCGTCATGGCTTCCTTTCGTTTTTTTGCTTCTTTTTGGAGCGCTGTAAGCGTCAGTGCGTCGTCAGGTATTTTGATGCGCTTTTCAATCTCGAGATTTTTAAGCGTCGCTTTTATGGAACGCAAAACTAAGGCTCTTTCGGAGTCTTTTTGTTTTAACGCTTGAATAAGGTCCTTCGAAATACGCTCAACGAGTGACATTTTACTTTTTTAAGCGAATTTTTATCATTGGCTTTTTTTTACTGTAACGTGAATCACTTACTTCTTCTATTTTGCCAATTTTTCGTAAGTACTCTATTTGCTCGCGAATACGAATGCGTCTCAATGCACCAAGTCGAATTTTATTTTTATTCGGTTTTCGCTTTGCAAATTGATGTTCTTTCGTAAGATCGAGCACACGGGTACTTTGGACCTTGCGCGTGAATCTGCGGATGAGACTTTCATTTGACTCTCCGTTTTTCTTTCTGAGATCAATCAGAATTCAACACCTCCTTCTTTCTTTAACATGGATATTAAAAAATCGAACTTTTATGATCGAAAAAGGGCAGTTTTGCCTCGCGTTTTGTTGACGTAAAGCAAATTCACAATAACATTATTTGTTTTGCTAGTCAAATTGAGTTTACACTTCCCAGTGTAATGCTTTGCCGCCGAGAAGATGTACGTGGATGTGTGGAATGACTTGTCCGCCGTGTTCACGAATATTCAGAACAACCTTGTATCCTTTTTCTGCGATCCCTACTTGTTCGGCGATGAGTGCAACGCGGTGCATGAGTTGACCGATGAGCGGAGCATCTCCGGGATGCATATCTGCAAGCGAGGTGATGTGTTTTTTTGGAATCACAAGGATGTGCGTCGGCGCCTTTGGATGAATATCTTTAAATGCCAGAAAATTCTTGTCCTCGAAAGTTTTTTCTGCTGGAATTTGATTGTTGACGATTTTGCAAAAAAGACAATCGGTCATATTTATTTCAGACGCTTTTGAACATCCCAAACAATTTTTTCGTAGGCAACGACTTCTTGTGAGCCTGTTTCCATATCGCGTACTAAAACGGTTTGATCGAGAATTTCTTTTTGACCTAGAATGAGGGTAAATTTTGCGCCGAGGCGGCTTGCTATGCCGAGTTGTACTCCAAGTCCGTCGCGCGCAAAAAATTGTCGGACTTTAATGCCGCTGGCGCGCAGGTCTTCAAAAAGGCGCAGCGCTTTTTTGCGCGCTTGTTCCCCGAGTTGCGCAATAAAGACATCCGGATGAAATCCGATGATCGGATAGTTTTTAAGCTCTCTCATGAGGAGCACGATGCGTTCGATGCCGAGCGCGAGTCCAACACCAGGCGTGTGTCGTCCTCCGAGTGTCTCCGCGAGTTTATCGTAGCGGCCTCCCCCACCTAAAGAAACTTTATCTCCAAAATTTTCATGCTGATACCAATATTCAAAAGCAGTACGCGTGTAATAATCGAGTCCTCGCACGAGCCTTGGGTTGAGTTCGTAGAGAATTTCCAGTTCGTCGAGATGTTCGAGCGTACCTACAAAGTGCGCACGGCATGCATCACACAGGTGATCCACTATTTGTGGCGCTTCTTGTGCGACTTCCTGACATTTTACTTCTTTGCAGTCCAGAATACGGAGCGGGTTTTTATGCAAGCGTCGTTTGCAAGATTCGCAGAGAGTTTTTCGATTTTTTTTGAAGAAGTTTTTGAGCACCGTCTGGTACGCCGGTCTGCATACTTCGTCACCAATACTATTAATTTGTACCGTCGCTGCTATGCCGAGTGTCTTCAAAAGACGATGACCAATAAGAATCATCTCGGCGTCGAGTACTGGATGTTGATCACCGAGCGATTCAAAGCCACACTGATAAAATTGTCGATATCTTCCAAATTGCGGTCGTTCGTGCCGACACATGGGACCATAATAATAGAGTTTGACTGGCTGCGGTTTGTTGCGCATTCCGTGTTCAATGTAAGCGCGTATAACCGATGCGGTTGCTTCTGGACGCACGGTGATATGTTCCCCGCCTTGATCGACAAACGAGTACATTTCTTTTTGTACGATATCAGTGTCGTGCCCAACGCCGCGTTCGAAGAGATTCGTTGATTCTAATATCGGTGTATCAATACGTTCAAAACTGTATGCGTTGGCAAAAGCACGCACTTGATCTCGCGTAGCTTCCCACCACGGTTGATCTTCCGGCAGCGTATCTTTCATTCCGCGGATGAGTTGCGGTATCGGTGATTTTTTTGATTTTTTCTTTTCGACCGTTGAAGAAGCTTGCGGTGTTGTTTTTTTCTTGTACATAGGCTTTAGAAGCTAATCATTGTCAAGTTGTTTCCTTTGCGTTGCAATGTATTCACTTCATTCTTCTTGTTCTCTGTTGCGGTTTCTGACGCTGGGTAGGTGATTCGATGAATGGTCGTAGCGCGTCTGAGCGGCCATGCGCGTAGCCACACTCTGCCGATGATTTTTTTTCTCGGTACCGGGCCAATACTGCGAGAGTCGAGGCTCGCGGGACGATTGTCACCGAGGAGGAAATAGTCTTCGTCTTTCAGTACGTAAATTCGGTCGCCGGAAGTTTGCAGATCTTCTGGTAAATATTCTGTTTCATTCAGGAAGAATCCTTCGGGATATGTGTTATTTGTAATCCAAACACCGCCATCGCGAATTTTAATTTTTTCGCCGGGGAGTCCGATCACGCGCTTGATAAAATATTGTTTCGGATTCCTTGGATCACGAATGACTATGACTTCTCCTCGCTGTGGCTCGCGAAAGCGATAACTGATTTCGTCGATAATCAGGTATTCATAATCATAAAAATTGGGTTCCATGGAAGCTCCGCGTACGTAAAACGGTTGGATAAGAAAATAGCGCACAGGGATAATGATCGCGAGCGCTAAAATAATGACCTTTACAACTTCGATAAAAAAGTTTTCCCGTGGTGCTTCGGGTTGTTGTTCCTTTTGATTCGGTTCGTTGGTGTGTGTGTTGGGTTCTGTATTGATGTTGGATGTGTTGTATGTCATGGAGAGTGCTCATGTTGGTGTGAAATGTTTTTACTATATCAAAAAGCTTCTATTACTGCAAAAGAAGAAAGAAATTTTGCTAAATTCAAAGGTATTTTTCTCCGCACCTTATTATGTGTTATGGGAATAGTTGACATTTTCGCTTATTTGTTTTATGATGTATTTTATTATTTTAGAGTACGTTTTGTTTTACATTGAGAGATCAGTTTCTGAATGTCTTTAGGGTATTATTGCAAAAGGTCTTGACGATCTTCGACTTTACGATGCTCGACTTGTAATTTTTTACCCCCCCCTCTAAAATAAGAGCTACGATCATTATTTCATTGTTTATGCTGTATTTTATGCAATTTCGTTTTATAAAGTTATTTCTTTTCTTTTTCTTTGCTGCTTCGATTTTTATTTTTGTTTTTCAGGCTCACACTGCTCGAGCATTAGAGGAACCTGCGCTTACGGTCAGTAATATTCAAGCAGAAGCTGGTGATACGTTTGCGATCATATCTTTTACTGCGGAAAATGTACCTACCGCTGCCCAGGCGACCATAAAATACCGAAAAGATGGAGAAGATGTGACTTTTTCCACAGGCTCAAATTATTTTTATGATGGCGCGACTTCAATACTGCTGTATGATCTGCTTCCACAAACAAAATATTTTTACACAGTGCTCATAGAAGAAGGAACCAGCTACGAAGATCTGTACAAGAGTTCTTCGAAATCTTTCACAACGAAAAATGTAGATTTTGTGTCCCTGAGTCGTGTCACTCCATCAAAAGCAAAACCTGGCGCAGAGGTGACGATAGAGGGTAAAGGTTTTGGGAAACGAGCTGGCGAGGTTATTTTTGGCTATTGTTTTGCGGAATGCAAAGGCACGATTGTTTCATGGACCGATATAAAAATTGTTGCTACAGTTGGAACCCGTGCGACGAATGGGCCAGTCACCGTGCATGCATATCCTGCCTCTGGTTTTCGAAGCACGATTTACAGTAAAGAAGTTCGTGGGGGTGATGTCACCGTCAATAATGGAGATACGAGTTATTTTGTTATTGATCGGAGAAAATGCGGTCAAGGAATTCGAGCAAAAACCTATAATGAGATAGCGAATATTAACAATATTTACTTTGCAGAATACGGTCGAGGCGCTGGATGTAATGAATTGACATTCCATGTGCAACGACGCACACCGCATGATCGATTGCGCGATTGGTTGCGTACGCAGGACGAAGGAAAATGGTGGCAGAAGATTACGAAGAATTACATGGGTAAAACTATTTATGATGCGAAAACAGGAATTTATCTCGTGACTCCAAGCGGTCTGCGTCGAGTACATGATTTCCAGACCGCGCTTGCGTGGGGATTGATTATCGATGATGCTAAACTTGTAGAAGATTTTTATGATCCAGCAAAAGGCTATGCTGAAAAGTATATACACTCGGGTGTACGATCATACGGTGACTATGAAAATCAACTATTGTACCGAAACGGTCCTTACTTCGATGCGATTGAAGCTTTTCTGGGCGGGGAAGAGATCGATACGGGGAATGCGAGACTTGATAGCTATATCGAAGATCATCAGAACCTGATTATAAAAATGAATCCGATGGATACCGATGACGAGGACTATCGCGATATTTGCACGGATCACTTACGGTGTGGAAAGAGATATTAATTTTCGTGAGTGAGCATTTCTATAACACGTAACGGCGCTGTCTTCCGTGAAAACTTGTAAAGTTTTTCATATGCACCGGCTTTTCCCCGGCGCATATGTTTTTTTAAAGAGACTGTCGCTGAATATGCTCGCGTCTGTGAGAAATGAATGTGCATCATAGCAAGAGAGGAAGAAAACTCTCCTTTCTCAGCACACTGTGCAGTGTCAGTGCTTCGAAAGGGAGAGTCTGCCTCCTCTTTATGTTTTGTTCATTGGGTCTGTCGCCGAATACGCTTTCGTCTGTGAAATGCTACAATTGTAACAGAAATGGTATTCGGCGACAGACCCTCATTGCACAAGAAATGGCATTCAGCGCCAGTCTCTTGAAAGGCACATTGAATCGTACACGTATTTTGTTTATGATATACATACAATCTTTACATTGATCATTCCGCACCTATTAAATACGCGGGAGTATATCGTCATTCTATGCATAAATATTTTTCTATCCCCATCTTTCGCAGTCTTTTTGTTCTTTTACTTATTTGTACGTCTTTTCTCGCTGGCGCAGTTGGTGGTGCGTGGGTCGTGCTGCTCTATCAAACGCAAGGGCAAAATATCGCCACCCCCAAAATTTCACAGAAATTGACACAAAAGCTTGTGGAGGAAGAATCTGGTGCGATTGCCGTTGCGAAATCTGTTACTCCATCGGTTGTGAGTATTGTGATCTCCAAAGAGCTTGAAAGCATTGTGCAGCGTGGGCCGTTTCTTTTTGAAAGCGAAGGTTCGGGTGAGTTTCGAGATGTTGGCGGTGGAACAGGTTTCTTTGTTTCCAAAGACGGTCTTATCTTGACGAATCGACATGTTGTCAGTGATGAGGAAGCGCAGTATTCTGTCGTACTATCTGATGGCAGGCGTCGTTCGGCAGAAATTCTTTCGCGCGATCCGTTGAATGATCTTGCGATTGTGAAAATTGTTCCCGAGAACAGCGAAAAGTTTCAACCTCTTGAAATTGGCGATTCCAGCGCTTTGCAAGTCGGACAAACGGTTCTTGCTGTCGGCAATTCCCTTGCTGAGTTCCAGAATTCCGTTACGAAGGGTGTGATTAGTGGCTTGGGACGCGAAGTCGTTGCCGGAACCTTTCAGGATCAAGAGCTTTTGCGTAATCTTTTGCAGACAGATGCCGCTATTAACCCCGGTAATTCCGGCGGACCGCTGGTGAATATTGCCGGGCAGGTTGTCGGAATTAATACAGCTATTGCTGGCGGCGCAGAAAATATTGGTTTTGCGATTCCTATTAATGAAGCAAAGAAGGCTCTCGATAGTTTTTACGAGTTCGGTGAGATTGTGCGACCGATGCTCGGCGTTCGATATATTCCCGTGAATAAAGATGTCGCAGAAGCACTTGAACTGCCTGTGGATTACGGAGCACTCTTACGAGGTGATCCATTAGGAGGAGAGCCAGCGGTTCTTTCGGGAAGTCCAGCGGATCAAGTCGGATTGAAAGATGGAGATATTCTTCTTGCTATTGACGGTGTTACTTTGGATGAAGAGCATATGCTTTCGGATCTCATTAGCGAACATGCAGTGGGCGATACGATCCGTGTGCGGTATATGCGTAATAAAGAAGAATTGGAGATTGATGTAACGCTTTCGAAATTTGGATCGTGATAGGAACTACGCTCGGACGTATCTTTCTATTTCATACGCATTTCTCTATAAATATTGGCGATGCTTGTACCGTTGATTGTGATTTTTGGGCTTCTTCTGTTGTGTTCCATGGCTTATGCAGGATATTCTGCTGCGCCATGGGTGCCGACATGGAAAAAAGATGCCTTGCGCATGTTGCGTCTCGCTGCTGTGCAGTCTGGCGAGAAAGTTGTTGATCTTGGATGCGGCGATGGAAAGATTCTCTTTTTGGCTGCGAATATTTTTCACGCACAATCGCGCGGTGTTGATATAGGAATCCCGCAGTATATCCATGCGCAGATATGGCGTTGGTTTCAACCGCGTAGGCGGGATATTCACATTCGTTTTGGGGATCTTTTTCGATTTGATATTCGTGATGCGGATGTTGTGATTGTCTATCTTTTGCCAAAATGTTATGATCGACTCCTGCAGAAATTTGAAAAAGAACTTGCGCCTGGTACTCGAGTGATCGTCCAAGCGTGGCCTTTGCCGCGTTGGAAACCGGTCACAGTGGATCGCCCAACGCCGCGAGATCTTCCATTGTATGTGTATCGCGTTCCGAGTCCAAATTCTTCTTCTGTGCATGATCGCGAGTGATCAAAAAAGCAGGAGAGGAGGTACATACATCTTTTTGTATGAAAGAATTGCGTACTGCATTTCAGGAACTTCAACAGCGCGTTCAGAAAACCGAACGTTTACTTCATATTGAAGACAAACGCGCGCAGCTACGAGCACTTGAAGTCACAATGCGTGAACCAGATTTTTGGCGGAATCAAACAGAAGCGTCGGAAACGGCGCGTCTCTGTGACGCACTTTCCAAAGAACTTGCAACGTGGGAGCAATTGAAGCGTGACATTTCCGAATCCCTTGAACTCATCGAACTTGCAGAAAAAGAAAACACCCAGCATGTGGATAGCACACAAACTGTTGATGCCTTGCGGACTGATTTGCAAGAGAAGCTCACAAATCTTTCGCGGCAATTTGCTGATGCGGAGTTTTTGATTCTTCTCTCTAGCAAACATGATGCAAGCAATGCTTTAATAGCGGTGCATGCGGGTGCTGGCGGTGTGGATGCGCAGGATTGGGCGGCGATGTTGTTTCGTATGTTCCTGCGGTTTTGTGAGCGCAAGGGGTTTCAGGTGCGTTTGCTTGAAAAGGCAGAGGGTCAGGAAGCTGGGTTAAAGCGCGCGGTGTTTGAAGTCGTTGGACGTTATGCGTATGGATATTTGCAATCGGAACATGGCGTCCATCGTTTGGTGCGAATTTCGCCGTTTGATGCCGAAGCGATGCGGCATACGTCTTTTGCACTCGTGGAAGTACTCCCAGAACTTGAGGATATCGAAGTTGACGTGAAAGCAGAGGATATTCGTGTGGATGTATTTCGATCTGGCGGCCACGGCGGGCAGAGTGTGAATACAACGGATTCAGCAGTGCGTATTGTTCATATTCCTACCGGTATTACAGTCGTCTGCCAGAACGAGCGATCTCAGCGGCAGAATCGCGACATGGCGATGAAGTATCTGAAAGCTAAACTACATAGGCTTGAACAAGAGCGTCAGTATCAAGAAAAACAGCAGATTCGCGGCGCGTTTACATCTGCAGAATGGGGGAATCAGATTCGTTCTTATGTATTGCAGCCGTATAAACTTGTGAAAGATCATCGTACCGATTATCAGGAAACAGAACCGCAACAGGTGCTCGACGGTGCACTGGATGGTTTTGTAGAGGCTTATTTACGTTTTCGCCGCGCACAGCAGGTTTGATAATAGAAATTTGCGTTTGAACACATTTTTCTTAAACAGTGCATTATCAATTAAATCCCGAATCCAAAGTTTCTAAGTTTCGGAGGCTTCTTTCGTGTTGTTTAAGCTGTTGTAGATCCGGTTTTTTTGCTCCAGATGTTTGACGCTTTTCCGTCGCTTCATCTTTTTCGACAAAAGCGTATTGCTCCATGGAGGGCGTGATATTTTTTTCTGACATATATTTTTAGGCTAACATACGATTTCCTTCTTGCCAATACGTGTGTTATCCACAGGTTGCATTTGACATTCTTTTTTCTTGTGATATTCTCATAAGTGATGGGCGAGTCCTCTCGGAAACGAGGGGGCTTTTGCTTTTTGTTGCATGCGATTGCATTCATCACAGGGATTTTTTGTTTTTGGACTTGGTTTCTGCTGTGGGGTATTTGTTGGTTTGTTATTCCCGAACAGCATTTGGATTTTTTCTTTAGCGATTGTTTTAGCGGTTTTTCTGGTTTGGTTATTTTGTGCTTTTTTGCGGAATAGAGCTATTTTTGATTTTTCACTTACAGTTTTTTTCTTTGCAAGCGGACTTTTGTGTGTCGGGATATTGTTAGGATTTTTTCCTGTTGTGTTGCGCGAGAAGTCTGCATTGCGTGCTGTTGAGATTTCGCCTACACATTCTTCTCTTTTTGAAGGAATCGTGACTGACGTTGATCAGCGCATCAATTATACGCGACTCGTTGTGCGTGTTTCTGGAGCTGTCGGTGACACATCCCTGTTGAATGAGAATGTACTCGTGACAGCCCCTTTGTATCCGGAATACAACTCTGGCGATGTATTGCAACTGCAATGTCGTTTGCAGCAGCCTCAACCCATTGGTTTATTCCGTTATGATCGTTTTTTAGTATCGCAGGGTATTCAATGGACGTGTTATTATCCGAACATTACTTGGCTAGGACGAACTTCTCTTGCTTGGTATCAGCATTTTGCGGTGTATAGAACACGTTTACTTCGTCGGATCAATAGCATGTTGTCGGAACCGTATGCGTCGCTGCTCGCAGGACTTCTTCTGGGCGTACGACGCGGTTTTCCACAAGAGCTTTCTCGTGTTTTTCAGAGAACCGGTACAAGTCACGTACTTGCGATTTCGGGCTATAATGTTTCGCTGGTGAGTACGTTTTTACTCGTTTTCGCTATCCGGATTGGATTTTCTCGAAAAAAAGCTTTGATGATAGTGGGTTGCGGCATTGTTTTGTTTACTGTGTTTGTTGGTGCTTCGGCGTCGGTGATTCGTGCGAGTCTGATGGCACTTCTTATGCTACTCGCACGATATGTCGCTCGCCCTGCTGGTTCACGACAGATTTTTATGTTGGTTGCTTTTTTGGTTGCGTTGTTTCGTCCAGAATTATTTGTCTTTGATATTGGATTTCATCTTTCGTTTCTTGCCACATTAGGACTTGTATATCTTGCGCCTTTCTTTGAAAAAGTATTCCAAGGTTTGCCAGAGCAGTGGGGTTTGCGTGAGAATGCGGCGTCAACTCTTTCGGCGCTTGTTGCGACTCTTCCTCTCACTGTATTTCAGTTCCGCGGGGTTTCGCTGGTAGCGATGATCGCGAATATGGCCATACTTCCAGTGATTCCTTTCGTGATGCTGTTCGGAACACTGGAGGTCATTCTGAGTATACTTCCTCAATTCATCGCATTTATTTTTCTGTGGCCTACGTGGCTTTTGCTTACGTATGTATTATTTGTCTTGGAGCATCTTGCACGTTGGTCATGGGCGTATCGCGAAACGCCACAACTGCCGTGGCAGTTCATTGTTATTTGGTATGGTCTTTTGTGTTTTTGTTTTGTGCGCCGGTCACGATATTTTCAGCTTCATCACTAACGTTTCTTAATTGATATTTTTCTCTTTGTGATGCGTGTTGTGCGATATAGTTTATTTGTTACCTTTCTCGCAGGCTTTTTTATTTCGTATGTTCTTTGGCATCAACGCGATATACTTTTGGTTTCTTTTTTCGATGTTGGTCAAGGAGACAGTACGTATATCCGCACTCCCTCCGGCGCTGATATTCTGATTGACGCTGGACCAGATTTGCTCACGCTCCATCGTTTGGGTCGACGTATGCCTTGGTATGATCGGCGTCTGGAACTTTTGGTACTTACTCATCCGGATAGTGATCACATCACCGCTGCTGTTGAAATTTTACGAAGGTATGAGGTGTTGCATATTTTGCTGCCAAACGTGGCGAATGATACGCCGGTATTTCACGCAATACACCAAGAGATTGAACAACAACACAGTGATGTACATTTCGCTGCTGTGGGTGAATCTTTGCAATTAGATAAAGTTCGCATTGACGTTTTACATCCGTCGTTCGCGGAGTATCCCAACAATGCTTCCATGCCTTTGGATGCTCGATTGCAACCTCCCACGAACGATCTTTCGGTTGTGATGCTGCTTACGTATGGCGCGAATCGTTTTCTTTTTACTGGAGACGCAACTCGTAAACTAGAAGAAACAATGCTCAGACGCGGCCTTGTAACACAGGTTCAATTTTTAAAAGTTGCCCATCACGGAAGTCGTACGTCAACGCATTGGGAATTTTTGGAGCAGGTTCGTCCGGAGATCGCGGTAATATCCGTCGGTCAAGAAAACCGCTTTGGACATCCACATCGCGAGGTTTTAGAACGACTCCAAAACATTGGCGCGACGATTCTCCGCACCGATATCTACGGAACTATTCATGCCGAGTGTGATCTACAACAATGTCGCTGGTCTTTTGAGAAGCACGATGCGCTATAGACCAAAATATTGTGCGAGTGTTTCGGCGTAAAGAATACTCCCTTGAATAAGTTCGTCGATCACAACATATTCATTGGGAACATGCGCTAATGCATCGTTGCCTGGATAATGAACTACGGACGGTATACCCTTTTCGTAGAGATTTTTTGCCACGGTATTACCGCCGAATGTTTTGTACTTCATCGGTATGCGAAGTTTTTTTGCGGCTTTGTGAAAGCTTTGTGCGATTTCTGAATCAAGACTTACAATATGTGGTTGAGTCTCGTGTTGTATTTGAAGTGTGAGTTTTGCGTATGGATAACGTTTTTTCACTTGCGTCACGATACGCTGGAGTGCCTTGAGTACATCGTGACTTGTAATGCCTTGGGGAAGACGAAAATCGATCACAGCTTCTGTTTTTGCGGGCACAACGTTTGCGGCAATACCGCCGGTGATCGTTCCAACGTTCATAGTCCATCCGTCAAACGCGGGATGAAACTTTTTCGGAAGCCGTAGTTCTTTGAGTGCATCTACAAAAGCGGCAAGCGGTTCAATAGCGTTTTTCCCCAGTGCAGGCGTTGATCCGTGTGCTTGCACGCCCGTGCTCGTTACTTGAATCCAGCAGACGCCTTTTTCCCCATAAATTGAGAGATTCATTTTCCCTCCATCGGGAATGATCGCAGCGTCAAAGCGCACTAACCCTTCGTTAAGTAAATAGATGATGCCAAGCGATGAACCCAATTCTTCATCTGCAGCTGCGATGAGTATAATTCGTCCGTCGAAATGGAGGTGTTCTGCGATAAAAGCTTTGCATGCAGAATACGCACATGCAAATGAACCTTTGTCGTCCAGCGTTCCACGACCATAGATTCTGCCTTTCTTGAGAGTTGGCGTAAAAGGATCGGTATGCCACAACTCTCGGTCTCCTGGTGGAACCGTATCCATGTGACTGACAAAAGCAATGGATTTTTTTCCTTTGCCGATAGTGCCGACAATATTGAGTCTGCCAGATTTTTTTTCGTGGTACGATACTTTCATTCCGAGTGCTTTCATCCTGCGCGTGATGATGTCTTTGACACGATATTCATTCCCCGGCGGATTCACAGTATTTTTTCGTACGAGTTCGCTTACGATGTGAATAATTTCTTTTCGGGCAATATGTTTGGCGTAGCGTGAAGATGTATACGACATAGGTGCATTATAATATTTTTTTTTCGTTGACGGAAATGTTGATTTTCGCTACGATCCAGAAGTTGTAGAGGGATATACACAAAGAAACTGTCCGTACTTTTTGAAAGGAAACGATCATGAACCAAGGGCTCGTTGGATATGTTGAGATCCTGTCGGTAGTTGTATGTTGGTCGATCATCAGTGGGGCATTGATACCGTGGATACAACTCGATCCTTTTGTGCTCTATCCCATCAGTGCTTTTATTGCGGCTCTTACTTGTCTTGCGCTATGTTTCGCGCAGTGGAGAACGATTTGGGGTTCGCTGCATTATGAACTCCTCTGGCCTCTCTTTCATATTTGCCTGCTGGTGGGCCTCAACAACTTGCTTTTTTTTGCGGCACTTAAGACGACCTCGGTAGCGAACGCGATACTCACGCACTATCTTTGTCCTCTTCTCCTTGTGACGGTATTTGCGCCACTTATCCTTCGAGAACGCATACTGCGGAAGCATCTGATCTCCGCAGTGCTCGGTCTGTTGGGACTCTTCGTTGTCCTGTGGGATCAGTTTGGCGCCGATACTTTGAACATCGGTCTCGTGTGGGGTTTTGCTTCGGCTATCTTTTATGCCTGGCACCTGACACTTGAAAGTCGCTTAGCCACTCTGACGACATTGCATCCCGCTGCAGCGGCGGTATTCAAACACGGACTCCCGGCTCTGATTCTTTCGCCTGTAGCGCTGGATCACATTGTTGCGAACGGCCTGAATCTTGCGGACTTTGGAAAACTCTTTCTTCTTGGATCGTTCGGTTTTACGTTTATTCTCCAATACCGAGGACTTGGGAAGATTTCGAGTCAAGAAGCCGCGATTCTCTTTTACGGAGAGCCGATCGCGGCTATCTTTTGGGCCTATATCATTTGGAGTCAACCTGTTTCTTTTGCGACGTTCGTTGGCGGAACCTTGATTGTCGCTGCCGGCATTATCGCTATACGAGGCCGACAATGAACAGTATGCATTGGTATTTTGAAGAGCGCGTTCACGAACGGTTTTTCTCGTTTTTTGGACGCGCTTTCTGTTTTGTATGAGTCTTTTTTAGAGTTTCATCATGTTTTTTGGCTTGATGACGAATGTGTTCATTATGTGCTACATTTGTAGTAAAGATTTTTTGTTTTTGTACTATGTCGAATGAAGGGCAGCATTCTTATGAAGAGCATATTGCGGAGGAAGCATCACTGACTAAAAAACAACGTCGCGAGTTTCGTAAAGAGGAAGAGTTTGCACGTCGAGCGTTGCAGAAAACAAAAGTGCGGCGTGATAAAGCATCCATGGCATTGATTGTTGCCATTGTGATTATCGTAGTTGCAGGGCTGCTCGTGTATCTCAAGCGTCCGGTTGATATTTCTCAAGTCGATACTTCTGCGGATCCTGTACGCGGAGCATCGAATCCTAAGGTTGTCATTCAAGAGTATGGAGATTTTCAGTGTGGCGCATGTTTGCAAGCCGAAACTGCACTGAAGCAAATTTTGGAAGCATATCCCGATACTGTTCAGCTCGTTTTTAAGGATTTTCCGTTGCGGACTACTCATCTTTTGGCGCAAGCTGCAAGTGAAGCAGCACAATGCGCGTACAAGCAGAATACATTTTGGGAGTATCATGACGCGCTTTATGATCAGCAGACGACGTGGAGTTCCATGTCCTCCACTGACTTTACGAATTTTCTAAAGACTCTTGCCACGCAAGTTGGAGTGAGTGATCAAGCTGCTTTTGAAAACTGCGTCGATCAACGTGAAACGCGCGCTTCGGTGGATGCCGATGCTGCTATCGGTGATGGTTTACGTGTTCAATCGACGCCTACCTTCTTCGTGAACGGTGAACGAGTTGTTGGCGCAGTTCCTTTCGCCGAATTGCAAAAGATCATCGAAAAGAAACTTTCGGAAATCCCGCAAGATGCCGAAAAAAATACCAATCTTTTGAATGACCCACTCTTGAATGCGAATGCTGCCAATACCAATACTCTGAATATGTCGACCCCGGTACAATAAGTTCGTTTCTTTATTTTTTTACTGTTATTTGTAGTGAGAGGCAGGGATGCATATATTTTTTTCAAATGCTGTGATATCCAAACATGAACGATCTGTATTTGAAAGAGTTGCTGTAGTGCACACTTCCTTTCTGTATCTACACAGTTGCTTATCACAACACATTTGAAAAAATTTATGCATCCCTGCCTCTCACGATCGAAAAATCAAAAAGCCTATGAGCAGTGCTTCTTCAAAGGTATCTTATAAAGAATTGATCTGTTTCATCCTGCGTGTTCTTGTAGGATCACTTTTTATCACTTCTGGGATTTTGAAATTGTTGCAACCAACTGAAGAATTTATTGCCCTCGTTCATGGATATCGCTTACTTCCTTTTGCGCTTGTACCGCTGTATGCGCGCATACTTCCTTGGTTTGAACTTGTTTTGGGAGTATTTTTTCTCCTCGGTTGGTATCAAAAATGGGCTGGTTTTGGAATCGCCCTTCTTCTTGTGAGTTTTATTATCGCTTTAATTTTAGTGCTTGCGCGCAATATTCCTTTACAGAATTGTGGATGTTTCGGCGGTAAGCTCGGTGCGTTACTCGGAGAAAAACCGTGGGAAGTCTTAGTACGTAATTTTGTTTTATTGGGAGCTGTTGCTCTGGTTGTCCGGAATCAGATATCGCGTTGGTCACTTGATTATTGGTTTAGTAAGAAGTCTTTATAAGCATGCTATGGAAGTCGCACGTATGTTTCGTCCATGGTACAAACGTTGGTGGGGACTCCTCATTGTGTTTGTGTTTTCCATTTTGATTCTTTTTCTTACTGTTTTTAGCCTTCTGACTTTTTCTGTGTATCGAGGTTTAAAAAAAGGTACCTTTAATTACGAACGGTATTTTGGTTCCGCGGTTTCAAGCGATATCAATGCACTCGGAGAGAGACAACTTCCAGTGGATGTTTCGGTTGATGATGATCCGGCGACTGGCAATCTCATCGATCCTAAAGTAGTGATTATTGCCTTTGAGGATTTTCAGTGTCCTTTTTGCGGTGAAGCCTTTCCGACTGTGAAAGAAATTGTCAAATTGTATGGCGATGAGATACAATTTGTGTACCGCGATTTTCCTGTTTCATCGATTCATGAGGATGCACAAAAAGCGGCTGAGGCAGCGGAATGTGCCGAAGATCAAGGAAAATTTTGGGAAATGCATGATATGATTTACCTGAATCAGGACACCATGCGTGTAGCAGATTTGAAGCGTTTTGCTGCTGATCTTAGTTTAGATATGGCGACTTTCGGACGGTGTCTGGATAGCGGCCAGTATGAAGAAGAGGTGCGAAATGACTTGCGTGATGGAATCATCGCTGGCGTCACCGGCACACCGACATTTTTCATGAATGGATTTAAAATTGCGGGTGCGGTTCCATTGGATATTTTGAAACGTCTGATAGAGGCGGAAATTGCGCGGCAGACGAGTCTTGAGTTCATGAATCGACCTGATGTGAGTGAACCTGTGAATACTTCTGCGCCTTGAATGACGAAAGTGTATACGAGGGGTCTTGTCACCGATTTACCTCCTCCGTGCTCATCCTGATCAAAACGGGATTGCGCGCGGTGAAGGTGAATCGGTGCCACCCCTCAATAGAACGTTTCGTCATTCACTGTCTCTCATTGTAAACAAATATATGCAACTTCCTACATCTCTTACACAATATCTTCTTCAACATTTGTCCCAGCATCCGGATCAAAAGGACCTTGTGCTTATGATGTCTGAACTAGCGGTGATTGGAAAAATTATTTCTAAGGAAACGAATCGCGCGGGACTTTCTGGTATTCTCGGCGCTGTTGGAATGACGAATATTCAGGAAGAGCAAGTACAGAAGCTTGATGTTTTTGCCAATGAACTGTGCAAGTCATATCTGAAAAATTCCGGTTATTTTGCGGCCTTGGCATCCGAAGAAGAAGAACATGTTGTGAATCTTGAGAAAAGTGACGCGCAGTATATTATCGCTTTTGATCCTTTGGACGGTTCGAGTAACATTGATGTGAACGTGAGTATCGGCACGATTTTTTCCGTACTCCGTGTGCAGGAAGGAATGCCAGCAGCAAGCGAGCAGCAATTTTTTCAGAAAGCGTCAGCGCAAGTACTTGCTGGTTATCTTTTGTACGGTTCGAGCACAGTACTTGTTTTTAGTTTTGGTGCAGGCGTTCATGAGTTTACCTTGGATCAGACAGTTGGCGAATTTTTGCTTTCTCGAGGCAATATTCAGCTTCCGGAAGGCGGTCAGACCTACAGCGTGAACGAAGGGAATACACGGTATTTTTCATCAGAGGATAAACGTTTTATCGACGCTCTAAAATTCGATCGCGGGATGAGTAGTCGTTATGTCGGTTCGCTCGTCGCTGATTTTCATCGCACGCTGCTTACGGGCGGTATCTTTTTGTACCCGGGGATTGATAAAGATGGTTCGGGTGTGTATAAGGGTAAGCTTCGTTTGAATTACGAGGTGAAGCCGCTTGCTTTTATGTTAGCTCAAGCTGGGGGGTATTCTACGGATGGGCAAAGCGATCTTGTGGAGCGTGTGCCTGTGAAATTACATGAACGTGTACCGTTTATTTTTGGGAATCGTGCCCTTGTGGAAGCATATCAAAATGAGCGTCGTTGATACTCTCTTCAACTTGTTCCCCGGGATAAATTTTTTTCAGAACACACGGAAAAGTGTCCTGCAAAAAATTATCCCAGGGAGCGAGTTGAATCGACTTGCATACTTTCATAGCTAAGGAAAAGTGTCCTGCAAAACAATACCCCGCAGGAGAGAGCGAGAGTTTCATCTTCACTCGAGTGCACTGTTTCCTAAATTTTTAACCTCATTTTATGTCCGAACTCTTTCACAACATTGAAACTATACTCGGTGACGATGCCGAATCTCTTTTGTCGCATACGTGCAAAACTATCCGAAAGGAAAAATTGCATCTCCCGGGACCTCATTTTTTCGAAGATGTTTTTTCCATTTCAGATCGTTCATTGCAGGTTATGAAAAATCTTGCGCAATTGCGCGATCACGGAAGGCTTTCCGGGACTGGCTATATTTCTATTTTGCCTGTGGATCAGGGTATTGAACATTCCGCCGGGGCATCGTTTGCAAAAAATCCCGATTATTTTGATCCGGAAAATATTGTAAAACTCGCTATCGAAGGCGGATGCAATGGAGTTGCTTCGACGATTGGCGTGCTTGGCATGGTAAGTAAAAAATATGCTGATCGTATTCCCTTTATAGTCAAACTCAATCATAACGAGCTTTTGAGTTTTCCGAATACACATGATCAAATTATGTTTGCTTCTGTGGAACAAGCGTATAATCTTGGCGCTCGCGGCGTTGGGGCGACGATCTATTTTGGCTCCAAAGAATCTCATCGGCAAATTCAAGAAGTGAGCCTTGCCTTTCATGAAGCCCACCGGCGCGGCATGTTTACGATCCTCTGGTGTTACCTTCGCAATAGCGCTTTTAAAGTAGACGGAAAAGATTATCATGCTGCCGCGGACCTTACGGGGCAAGCGAATCATCTTGGAGCGACGATTAAAGCAGATATTATTAAACAGAAATTTCCCAACATCAACGGTGGATACAAGGCTCTTAATACTGGAGAAAAGAAGTTTGGAAAATTCGATGAACGTATGTACACAAACCTTGCGAGTGATCACCCTATTGATCTTTGCCGTTATCAAATCGTGAATAATTATATGGGTCGTGTCGGGCTTATTAACTCAGGTGGGGAGTCCGGAAAAAACGATCTTCATGATGTTGTTTTTACCGCTGTTGCGAATAAACGCGCTGGCGGCATGGGGCTGATTGTTGGGCGGAAATCATTTCAGAAATCCTTTGAAGAGGGCGTGAAGTTGTTACATGCCGTGCAAGACGTGTATAGGTGCAAGGAAATTACTATCGCGTAAGCTCGTGACAAAACGATTCTTATCCAACCTGATAGGCTTTCTTCATGGGCGACTCTTTTTGTGAGCTGGCACGGTTCGAGCGAAATGCATTTGTGTTGGCGATGTTTTTTGCAAGCTGGTATAATGTGAGTAACATTTCTATGTTGTATCTTGGTACAGATCATCAGGGTTTTCGTACAAAAGAGCGTTTAAAACATTGGCTTGAAAGTAAGCAAATTCCCTATAAAGACATGGGATCATTTTCTTTTCATAAGGCCGATGATTATCCTGATTTTGCTAGTTTTGTTGCTCGGGCAGTGCAACAGTCGCCCCAGAGGCATCGCGGCATACTTTTGTGCGGTTCTGGAGTTGGTGTGAGTATTGTAGCGAATAAATTTCGGAATATCCGTGCGGCTCTCTGTGCGACACCCGCTATTGCCAAAGCTTCTCGGAGCGATGATAACAGTAATGTGCTGGCACTTCCAGCAAGTTTTCTTTCTTGGCCAGCACTTCAGCGTATTGTTTCGGTATGGCTCACAGCGCCTTTTAGTGGGTTTTCGCGTCATAAACGACGCATTGCAAAAATTCATCGCATCGAACGACTATGACCAAAATTATTCCTGGGATTTTAGAAAAAGATTTTTCCGAAATTCAAAAAAAGGTTCAACTCGTAAAGCCGCATGTGGATCGTGTACATATTGATATTCTCGATGGTACCTTCGTGCCGTATGAAAGTTTTTGTAATCCCGCAGAGTTGCGAACCCTCCCGATCACGCTGGAGTTGCATCTTATGATTCAGCGTCCTGAATTTGTCATACGCAAGTGGGGGGCCTTACCGAATGTTGATCGGCTCATAGTCCACCTTGAAACTGTTTCCAATGCTCAGGAAATACTTCATCTCATTCATAAAACAGGTAAGCAAGCAGGTTTCGCTGTGAATCCTGAATCGCGTATTCCTACTCTCCAGAATCCCTTGCGCGAGACGGATATGATGCTCATTATGGGCGTTGATCCTGGACAGTCCGGACAGCCGATGCTCCCAGACAGCGTTGAGAAATTGAAGGAAGCATGCAAACTTTTTCCGGAAAAGGTCGTGAGTTTTGACGGTGGCGTGCGTATAGAGAATGTGCGTGTGATTCGTGAAGCTGGCGCTTCGGAAATTGTTGTGAACAGTGCTCTGTTTCACGCGCCGGATATTGCAGAGGCGCTTCAGTATCTTTGTGGACAATAGGAATGACCGCATATGATGTATTTCCTCGCGTTTACCAAACGTGTCATTCTCAAGAAGGTTGAATAAAGACGTATGCTCCAAAAGATTGTGCAAATCGACAAACTTGAGAGACTTGCGAACACGATTCGGCAAGATGTGATGCGTATGCTTGTTGCCGCTGGTTCAGGGCATTCTGCCGGGCCGCTTGGTATGGCCGATGTATTTACGGCGCTGTATTTTACTATTCTCAATCACGACCCCAAACGGCCGAATTGGCCGGATCGCGATCGTTTGTATTTGTGTTGTGGCCATATCTGTCCTGTGCGTTATGCGGCGATGCTGCGTGCAGGCTATGGACCTGTTTCTGAAGGAAAAACATTGCGGAAACTTGGTTCGCGTCTGCAAGGGCATCCGGCGCTCCATCACTGGGACGCTGTGGAATCTTCGTCTGGCCCTCTCGGCCAAGGCATTTCTATAGCTGTTGGCGCGGCGCTCGCTGCAAAACTTGACCACAAGAAACACTTTGTGTTTTGTGTGATGAGCGATGGGGAGCTTCAAGAAGGTCAAGTTTGGGAAGCTTATATGTTTGCTGGAAAACACAAACTTGGGAATCTTGTGACGATTATTGATCGAAACAATATTCAGATTGATGGATTTACGGAAGAGGTTATGCCGCTCGAGCCGCTTGCAGATAAATTTCGAGCCTTTAACTGGCATGTGTTGGAAATCGACGGGAATAATATGGAGCAGATTCTGGATGCATGTAATCTCGGAAAAACGATTTATGAAAAACCAACAGTGATTATTGCGCATACGGTTCCGGGGAAAGGTGTTGATTTTATGGAAGCGGATTTTGCTTGGCACGGCAAACCTCCGAAGCCCGATGAAGCGCGTGTAGCTCTACGGGAATTACGGACACTGCGAGGGCGTATTCAACCTGAATAGCATTATAGTATTGAAAATCGCAGTATAAGAGTTTGGTGAATATCGCTTTTTCGGAACCGGCGCTCGGTCGCTTCCGGCGAGCGACCGGCGCCTGCGCCTCTCAGCGCGCCGGCCCTACGGGACCAATCCCGGCGCGCTTCCGAGAGCTTCCTCAAAAGCAATATTCACCAAACTCTAAAATGATATTCACACTCTTATGCAACTCGTTGATTCCGCGCATCTTTCTCCAAAACTTTTTCGTAAGACTATTACCCTCGCACCTACTCGAGATGGATATGGACAAGGTCTTGTTGAAGTAGGGAAGCAAAATCCTAACGTTGTTGTTTTGTGTTGTGATTTAACCGAATCCACACGTTCCAATCTTTTTGCCGAGAAGTTTCCTGATCGGTTTATAGAAGTCGGCGTTGCCGAACAAAACATGGCTGGGATTGCCGCTGGGCTTGCTCTTCACGGTAAAGTTCCTTTTATGTCGAGTTATGCTGTGTTTAGCCCCGGGAGAAATTGGGATCAATGTCGCGTGAGTATTTGTTATAATTCGGCGAATGTGAAAATCGCTGGCGCGCACGCCGGCATTTCGGTGGGTCCTGATGGAGCGACGCATCAAGCGCTTGAAGATCTTGCAATTACGCGCGTGCTTCCCGGCATGACCGTTGTTGTGCCCTGCGATGCGATTGAAGCGCAAAAGGCGACTGTTGCGGCTGCCAAGATGCGCGGGCCGGTGTACCTCCGTTTTGCGCGCGAGAAAACGCCTGTGTTTACTACAGCAAAAACGCCGTTTCGCATTGGCCGAGTCGCATTACTGACTGCTGGTGTTGACGTGAGTATTATCGCGTGCGGATCTCTTGTGTATCAGTCGCTGCTTGCTGCAAAGGAACTTGCGAAACAAAAAATGAGTGCGCAGGTGATTAACTGTCATACACTGAAACCTCTGGATGGCAACAATCTTCTGCGTTTTGTGAAAGCGACAGGTGCAATCGTCACGGTGGAAGAACATCAGATTCACGGCGGCTTGCGCGGCGCAATTGCAGAATATTTTTCTGCTGTGTACCCTGTGCCGATTCGCTCTGTTGGCATGCCGGATCGTTTCGGTGAATCGGGTGAGCCCGAGGAGCTCTTGGAAAAATACGGCATGACTGTTGAACGTATTGTGGAAGAGTCTTTGCGGGCAATACGCATGAAATCACTTAAGCATAAGAGGAATGACACATTTGCGCGAAGTTCGAGGAAAAAACGAAGCGCAGAATAATAAGACACGATAATGACGCGGGAAAGCGCATTAGCATATTTTGAAGATGTATTACAAGCTTACGATCTTGCGCAATACGTCGCAGTTTTAGAAGCAGCGAGTGGCAAGAAAGTGATCGCTCGTTTTGCAGAGGAACTTTTTGATCATTGGAAGCAGCACAGTACACAACTTGGACTTTCGCCACGAAGCAGTGCACAAATCGTATTTACGAAGCTTCAGGAGCGTATGCAGCGTGTTGAACAAGCGCTTCGGTCTTTTTTCGAGGATCCAACATGTACGACTCTTGCATCATGGCAAACACTCTTCGAACGACTCGCTGCCTCCGTCGATCGACACTATCTTCGCGGATTTTTCCTGAAGCAGACGGTTTGTAAGGAACTTCTACGCGCCTTTCCGCCGAAGCACGTCATGAAATTTCTTGGGTATAACAATTTCGATGTTTTGCTTGAGCATGAGGATGTATTTGAAATTATGGCATCGCTTCGGTTTGGCGAAACCAAGGAATGGATGCATGATTTTTTTCGTCAATATACTGACTTACGTTCATCGGATTTTGAAATACGCCAAGTCCAATGGCGTGTTTTGGATCCCCGCAAATGGGCGGCATTAAGCGATCGATTTCAACATCAAAAATTTCATCAGTTGAGTCATCTCAAAGAAGTTGGGTTGATTTTTTTCCTTCCGCATTTTGAGTCACGTGACACGTATATTCTTATAAAACCAATGTCACTTTTCCTTCACTATGTGTATGAAATTCATTTTTTTAGTGAGTCTTTTCAGGCGGCAGCGCAAGCACCGGAAACATTTACGCAGACGCTCATTGCTCTTCTGAAGGGTGATGTTCGCATTCCGCCAGTCAAACGCACCGTCATTCCAATACTCCATCAGTATCATCTCAAAGAAGCTTCGCCTGATCCGCGAGCCTTTCAACCCCATGTACATACAGAAGTTTTGCATTGGAAGCGAGCAGTCGAAACACTTTTCAGTCTTCTTTCAAGCCAACTTTCGCCGGAAGATGTGCAGCTTTTTCATGATGGAAATATACTCGTCCAGCGCATTGGCGAGAAACTTGTGAGCATGAATTTTTCTGATCTTGCTATTGATGAAAGGAATATAAAGACGTATCATGTACATGAAGCACTGTGGAACGCGCTTTTTGTTGCGCATTTTTCTGAAGAGGTTTTACGCAGCGCTTTCCTTACTCATCTTTCGCTCGGGTACTTTGATGTTAAAGCTTTGTAAAATATGTTAAAAACAAAAAAGAAACCAAAAGTTTTTGTGACGCGTGTGATTCTCGGAGAAGGCATTGCGCTTCTTCATAAACATTTTCAGGTTGTTGTTCGTAAGCAATCGGGTGTTATTTCCAAGACAGAATTGTATCATGGTGCAAAAGAAGCAGATGCACTTTTGTGTCTGTTGACGGATCATATTGATCGCGCATTTTTAGAGCGTAATAGGCACCTCAAGATTATTGCAAATTACGCTGTTGGATTTGATAATATTGATATCGAAACAGCAACGCGGTTGGGTATTGTTGTCACGAATACACCGGGAGTGCTCAATGAAGCTGTTGCAGAGCATACCCTCGCTTTGATCTGCGCCTTGGCGCGACGCATTCCGCAGGCAGATGCTTTCGTTCGTGCCGGAAAATATCGGGGTTGGGATCCATTGCTGTTTATCGGGAGTGATTTTTTTGATAAAACGCTCGGCATTGTAGGTTTGGGGCATATCGGTCTTGATCTTGCTAAGCGCGCGAGTCAGGGATTGGGTTTTAAGTTAGTGTATCATGATTTGCATCCGAATTCACAGTTTGAACGCCATTATGGTGCGCGCTACGTGAGCTTGCCGACGCTTTTGAAACTTTCTGATTTCGTATCCATGCACGTACCATTGCTTGATTCGACGCATCATTTGATTGGCGCTAGGGAGTTGCGGATGATGAAGCGTACCAGCTACTTGATTAATACTTCTCGCGGTCCGGTGATCGATGAAAAAGCTCTTGTGCAAGCGCTCCGCAAAGGTGTAATCGCCGGCGCTGCCTTAGATGTTTTCGAACATGAACCTAAGCTTACCACGGGTCTTACGCGTTTGCCGAATGTCGTTTTGACACCGCATATTGCCTCTGCTACGGTTGCAGCACGCGGGAAGATGTCTGTTTTAGCCGCGCAGGGTATTGTCCAAAGTTTTGCTGGTAAGCAGCCGGAGAATATCGTGAATCCTCTTGTGTGGCGGCGCGCGCTTCTGCGTTTGGCATAATAGAATCCTACAATAACGCTTCTTCTTGAGGATATATTGCTTTTCAGAACACCCAGAAAAGTGTTCGTTCAAAGCAATATATCCTCGAGAAGACACTCTTTTTTTGGTATGATTCCTTATTATCAATTCACTACTTTAAACATTGGACCCATCACGATACAAGTGTGGGGACTTATGGTTTCGCTCGGCATCGCAGCAGCGCTGGTAGTTATTTACAAGCGGGCTAAAAGATTTGGTTTGGACACGCAGTTGATTTTTGACATGGCATTTTGGTTATTATTCGGTGCTTTACTCGGTGCGCGGGTTTTATATGTTGTGTATAACCCGACGTATATTTTTGCATCATTCTGGAATTTTTTTCGGGTGTGGGAAGGCGGCATGTCTATTATGGGTGGGTTCTTAGGTTCACTCCTTGCTGCGTATTTCGTCTGGCGAAAACGGCGATTTGATTTTTTGGCGTATGCTGATGTGATGTTGTTTGGCTTGCCGTTGGGTTTATTTATTGGCCGATTAGGATGTGGCGCGATTCATGATCATATTGGGAAACCCACGACTCTGCCGTGGGGTATCGCGTGGCCGGATGGCACCGTGCGTCATGAAAATGGCTTGTACCTCTCGCTGAAAGGCTTAGTCTTGTTTGTGATTATGCTTCTTGCGCACCGCAAGCCGCGATGGAAAGGGTTTACGACCGTTTTGTTTTTGATCTTGTATGGCACCGTGCGATTTTTTCTTGACTTTTTGCGCGCCGTGGATTTACCGGGAGTTTCCGATGTTCGTTATTTTGGTTTGACTCCAGCGCAATATTTGAGCATCGTGATGGTACTCTTCGGTGGTTATCTCTATTGGCGACTGAGGCTCCGTAAGTCAGTTGTAGCAACTCACTCTGCGCAACATTCGATGACAAATTCATAAAGAGCAAAGAGGAGGAAGACTCTACTTTCGCAGCACTGACAAGGCATTATGTGCTGCGAAAGTAGAGTCTTCCTCCTCTTTTTTCTATGATCAAAATGTATTTTTCACAGGCGAAAGCGCATTCGGCGGCAGTTTCATAAAGGTATTTTTTATTTAGCCATTTTTTTTATTTTCAACTTGATCATTCCGCGTCAGCTTGCTACGCGGAGGTTCATTTGGAGTAAGTTTGACATTTTCTTTATTTTGTGATATAATTTTATTCCAAATTCAGGATTGTGAAAGTGCGTCGTGCGCTCTAAGCAATCGCTGAAGGAACCTTAAAAATTCAACAAATGAGCGACCAGCGTTTGTAAAGATGGTCTTTCGAAACGTCTGGCGCTTCTACAGAAAAAGGGGACAAAGCATGTACTATCTTTGCATTTTTTTAGTGGCAGTCTTCATTGCGTTGATGATTTTCCGGAGGAACTGGGATCGGGTGGTGTTCACGGACGCTCACGTTTGGATTTCCGATATCATTGTAGGTGTGGTGGCGGCGGGAGTGTGGTTATTCCTTAATCATCTGAATGAGAAGTTCCTGTCGGACTCCGGATGGTGGTGGTTGGTGTATGAAGGTTTCCTCGTGCTTGGGGCGTTTTTCCTACTGCGAGGAACCAGGAAGGTCGTCCCGCCGTGTAGGAGGTGGCGGGTGTACGGGTTCAACGGCCTCGAGGACCCGGATCTATTGGACGGCCAGAATCTCGTGCCGCCATGGAAGGACGTGTACGAGGCGGCGGACAACACCGCGGACACCAAATGGGAAATGGTGAAGGGCGAGTGGCAGTGGCGTCGAGATGCCATGCGCTCGACGCTGATCTTGATGGTCCTTTTCGTTCCAACCTTTCTCCTGCACTGCCTCGTAGAGAACCCGCACTTTCTGGTGGGGGTTTCCTGGGTCAAAACAGGTGCGAGGATTGTGGCCACAGGGAGCACCACCGTCAGTACGCCTTTCGAGGATTACCTGGAGGAAGAGAAGGCGGTGGAGTACCGGCCATTTTACCCGGAGACCTGCCGCTTCCGGATTGACCCGCCGGGAAACCCCTCTTTAATTGAGGTTGACATGGTCTTGGAGTCCACTTTGCGGCAAAATCCAGAAGTTTGGACCAGGACGCCGTACACCACGCCGAACTTTGGAATTTGGCACCTCCGGAAGCACGAGTTCTATCAGCAGTTCCGGAGGGAGCCGTGGGTTCTCCGGCTGAACCTCAGGCGGGTCGATCAACACGGATTTGTTCACAAAACTTACATCCGGTTGATGGTCGACTGTGCGGACCGCGGTCATGGTGCGTCGGGGGCCACTGTAGTATCTGCAGCACCGTGAGTGATGTCCCTCGATTCTCATACGGCGTCGTAGTGCCCGGCGCCACGATTTTACACCTTCGTTTAGCCCTTTATTAGAACCCTCCAAGCTTTCGAGCGCGGAGGGTTCTTTGTTTTCTTATAGCACAGTTATCAAAAATGAGTTTCGACAATACACAGATAAGAGATAAGAGAGGAGAAGATGATAAGCTTTCGAAGCACTAACACTGCACTGTGTGCTAAGAAAGGTTATCATCTTCTCCTCTCTTATCTCGTTTCGATTGTATTGCGCTGCGCCTGTGATTCATCAACTCGTGGTATAATGGGTCTGTTGCCGAATACCATTTCTGTTGCAATCGTAGCATTTCGGCCAGAATCGCTTCAAAATTTTTCGGCTTATATTCCATATAAACCTCAAAATTTATTCAGCGATTCTGTCACGAAATTCTACGATTTCACAGGCGAAAGCGCATTCGGCGACAGACCCATAATAGAAATCGATCGTTTACTCTTAAAATTTTCAACATGCGTACGAATCTTCCGATACAATTTTCATTTCGCTCGTCCGCTTTTCTTTTGATGCTGACAACTTTCGCATTCCTTCTACCACAGGCGACGGAAGCGAAGTTTGGCGATGTTGCTACGTACGTCGGTAAAATCATTGGCGGTGACGGCAAAGACAAACTCGAAGCGTATTTGGATCAGCCAAAGGATTTTGCGGTGGACAGCGCTGGGAATTTTTATATCGCCGACACGATGAACAATGTCGTACGGAAGATTGCAACCGACGGGAAAGTTTCCACGGTTGCGGGCACTGGAGCTTACGGCGATACCGACGGCGACACGAATAAAGCACGTTTTGGTTGGCCAGAAGCGATTGCTCTCGATGGCAGTACGATTTTTTTAGCCGATACGGATAACAGCAAAATTAAAAAAATTTCCGGCGGTAAAGTGACGACTCTGGTTTCTTCTGGTCTCTCGAAACCCAAAGGATTGTACGCCGACACTGAAAACGACATTTTGTACATTGCCGATACTGGCAACAATGCTTTGAAAAAAGTGAGTTTCAGTGGCGGAAGTGTGAGTAAAGTCGCTTCCGGTCTTTCCTCGCCAACGAAGATGACGAAAAATGGCAGCGCGTTGTACGTTGCGAATACCGGCAATCAACGTATCGTCGCTGTGGATATTACCAACGGAAGCGTGACGACGCTCGCTTCTGGATTCTTGAATATTGGCGGTGTGTATTTTTACGATGGCGCGGTGTATGAAGTCGATGGCGATGGACTTTTCGACTTTCTGTACAAAGTAACGCTCGATGGCACAAAAACGTTGCTTGCCGAAGACGAGCATATGATTACGTTGAATACTTCTTCCGCCATACTCGTTCGTGATGGAAAAATATACGTGCTCAATAGCGGTGGCAGTAGTATTTATCGTTTTGATTTGGATGGGCAGAATCCTTTTCACTATGCCGGTAAAGATCGGTTCGGGAATGATAATGGCACGGGTACAGGTGCGCTCATTGGACGGCCGAAGGGATTGGTGCTTTCACACGACAGAAAATTTTTCTATCTTGCGGAAAATAACAAAATTCGGAAAATCGAACGCACAACGGGTGTTGTGACGTCACTCATCGGCAACAGTGTGGATAATTATAAAGAAGGGAGAACGGGTTCAGAAGGTCGTTTTAGCGATATTACTGGGGTCGTGATCAGTCCGGATAACAAGACGCTTTATGTCGTTGACCGTAATAATAATCGTATCCGCGGCGTGGATATTGCGACGAAAACTGATTTCCTCATCACTGGCGCGGGTGAGATTAATTCGACAAGCGAATCGGATAACGGCTATCAAGAAGGTGCAAAATGTCTTGGAGAATTCAAGGCAGCGGCTGCCGGTTGCGCGTATTTCAATCGTCCTATCGGCATTGCCATTTCGCTGGATGGCAATTTTCTCTATATTGCGGATACCGGCAATCATCGGATTCGTCGTGTGCGTGTGAGTGATGGAGTGACGACGCTCATTGCTGGCTCTGGTAAGGCTGGTTTTAAAAACGGCGCCGGAGCTGCCACCGAGTTGAGTAGTCCTATGAGTGTCGCTATTGATCATGACGGAGCGTTTCTGTATGTCGCTGATAAAGATAATCATGCGATTCGGCGCATACGACTTTCGGATCGTAAAGTCGAGACACTCGCAGGTACTGGAGAGCCGGGTTACAATGACGCAACGTTTGATAAGACGGTGTTTTCGTTTCCTGAATACGTGACCTTTGGTGGCGATGGACACGTATATGTTTCAGAGGTCGGTGGACAACGCATTCGTCAGCTTGATCTTGAGGAAGAAGTCACGAAGCTTGTGGCTGGTTCTGGCATTCGAGGCTTTCGTGATGGCAAAAAAAACGACGCGCAGTTTAATAATCCGAAAGGGCTCGTCGTTGACGCGCCGGATGATCGTGTGTACGTCGCGGATAATTTTAATGATCTCATTCGCGTGATTGATATTGAAGGCGAAGCGCCTTTTACAGAGCAAGCTCCCAAAGTTTCGCGCGTGGATCCCAATATGAAGACGGTTCCCGATGGGCCAGAAGTGACGTTATTTGTTTCAGTCACGGGGAGTAATTTTCGTCATGGCGCTAAAGCGATTTTCGGTACATTTGAGGCCGTCAATACGTATGTTCAGTCGTCTACACAACTTGCTGTTGAGCTTCCCTTTGGATTGATGTTTCCGGGTTCTTATGATGTCACCGTGCAGAATGTTGATACGCAACAGCACACGCTTCTGAAAGGCTTTCGTGTGGCGAATAAAGATAATACGGTTCCGGATGTGTATTTTCGAGCTGATGGCACGGTGACGGGAGGCAGCGCTCCGGCGCCTGCGAAGTCGACATTTTTTCCATATGATTCCACGCTCGTTGGCGGATTTCATCCGTTGTCGTGCGATCTCACCGGTGATGGAGTCGCTGAGCTTTTAACGGGTCCTGATGTTGGGTTTGGACCGCAGGTTCGCGTATTCCAACAGAATGGAAAGGCATTGTTTTCCTTCTTTGCGTATGCAGAAACATTACGCTCTGGTGTGCGCGTTGCCTGCGGCGATCTCACCGGCGATCGTTTTGCGGAAATCGTGACTGCTCCCGGACCTGGCGGTCGGCCGCATATACGCATTTTTGATCACAAAGGAGTGTTGAAGCATCCCGGATTCTTTGCGCTGGACGGTTTATTTCAGGGAGGTACATACGTTGATGTAGGGAACGTGAATGGCGACCGTCGCGGGGATATTATTGTTACGGCGGGGAAAGGCGGCGGCCCGCAGGTGACCGTGCATCGCATGGACGGTACGATGCTTGCGAACTTTTTCGCGTATGATAAGAATACGTTTCGCGGTGGAATCCGTTCGGCGGTTTTAGATTTTGACGATGACGGTATTGATGAAATTATTGTTGGACCGGAATTTGGCGCGCCGCACATACAAATGTTCAGTGTCCAGAAAAATAAAGTAAAATTACTGAATCCAGGGTTTTTCGCGTTCAGCAAGGATTTCTACGGTGGCGTGAGTGTCGCTGGTGGAGATATTGATGGCGACGGTCGTGATGAAATTATTGTTGGGGCAGGGGTTGACGCGACGCCGCTCGTGCGGGTATTTAATAAAACTGGTTCAAAAATTATCAAAGAATTGTTGGTGTTTGCGGACGGTTTTTTGGGCGGTGTGAATGTTACAGCCGGCGATACTGACGGCGATGGGGTCGATGATATTACCGTGATGCCACGGAGTAATAGCGTACCAATGCTTCGTGTTTTGAAGTGACCGACGAGACCGTTGAGTTCGTTTTGTTGACTGCTTTGGACTTCTTTTTTTATTTTATCTTAGCTATCTTTCTATTTTTTTAATCGAGAGCTATTGACAAATATTTACCGTTGGTTTATAATAGTGGCTGTTACGATGAAAGTTCGAGACTGTTCGTTGTTATAATTCAGTGAGGAGAGAGCCGCCACCCGTCGGTTATCGGGTCACATGTTTCTTTATGTCAGGATCAACGCTGAGGTCTGCGTATGTCCTTATGTGAAGCATGTGTTACTCATCGAATTACAAGGCGATGGGGAGAACTCTTCTCTAGGAAACGAATCTATTTGTATTTTAGACAAGATATTTCCCGATCGCCTTTTTTGCTGGCAAGAGACATGGAGAGGAGAGAGTAACATCCATCAAGATAAGGTAAATATTTATTATTTTGACCTTTCAACTTGATGCTCTCCATATCTCTCGCTGGCAAAAGCCAGAATAACAGAATTTTCCTCACGTGCGGCTTGGAAAGGAAAATCAAAACCAGACTTCTCAGTCCAGCAGAAAGAAGGAGATGGAATTACATGGCGTAATTCTTATTTATTTATAAAGGCCCCCTGAGTGAGGGGGCCTTTATGGTTTTCCGTTGATCGTGACTATGCAAAGATTTACAGATCGTGAGGTTTTACGGTTGTCCGCTTGTTTCCTTGAGCACGTTTGCAGGCGGCTTCAACCATCTGCATGACTTTTTTATTGAGCTCGTCCATAAGCTCGGATGATGTCATGCACTTTTGTGATTTGATGTAGGCTTTGAGTTTGGAGCCTACAATGAGCATGTCACTCATGTATGCTTAATTAATGATTATGTGCTTAACAATAAGCAAATTTCGTAAAGGCAGTATAGCAATTTTATCAAATTTTCGCAAATCGAAATTCGTAAACGAAAATCCCGTTGGTGCATTTCAACGGGATTAAGGAGCAGGATGTTCAGAACGGATGTAGTTTATTGTCGCATCTGTTTGGACCACAGACGGGCATAGATGCCTGTGGTATTCAAGAGTTGGCGGTGTGAACCAATTTCGACGAGACGTCCTTCGTGGAACACGAGAATACGATCGAAATTTTGTATTGTTGGTAGTCGGTGGGCTATAGCGAGCATCGTGCATCGACCTTGTCCTCGAATTTTTTCAATCGCTTGTTGTATGAGCGCTTCGTGTTCCGAATCTACACTGGAAGTAGCTTCATCAAAAATGAGCAGCTTCGGTTGACGTGCAATCGCTCGTGCAATGCCAATGAGTTGGCGTTGCCCGCCGGAGAGCAGCATGCCTCGTTCTCCAATGAGCGTGTTATATCCATTGGGCAACTTCATAATGAACTCATGTGCTTGCGCAATTTTTGCGGCCGCAATAATTTCGTGCATCGCTTGTTCATGAATATTCTCCGGGTCTATTGCACTGAAGCACGCAATGTTCTGTGCGATTGTCCGACTAAAGACTTCTACCTCCTGCGGGACGTAACCGATATTTTGTCTCCAATCACTACGTCGTACTGTTTTTAACGGTTGACCGTTGACAAAAATCGTTCCGTGCTTGGGATCATAGTGACGCAGGAGAAGCTTCACAAACGTCGACTTGCCGCTGCCGGTGAGTCCAGCAATGCCAATGAATTCGCCAAACTGAATGTTGACATTGACATCGTGTAGCGCACTGGTTCCATTGCTGTGGATCATATCACTACTGACTGCTGGTGTGAGTTGCTGCGGTGCATCAGTCATTGCAGAGATCGCTTCTTGTGCATGATTGAGTCCATTGTGTGTCGAGCACACGACGAGTCTTTTGCGTGAATTGTATTCGAAATCCACATCTTCAAATCGGATGAACGATGTTGGATTCGGAACACTCGACAACGGACGAGGATGCGGTAGATCCTCAATCAACGGTGGGGTTTTGAGGAGGGTTATGAGTCGCTTGATGCCTGTTTCTGCTTCCGCCATTTGCCGACGCACTCGGAAGATGCGATACAAATGAATAAAGTTTTTAATGGAAAGCGTCATGCAGAGGTACCATTCTCCAAGCGTGATTCTGCCTGTTACGACGTGGAGACAAATGACGCCTAACACGATGCCGATCGAAACAGCCATACAAAGCCCACGCACAACATTGTAGCGTATGTACGTCGTGTTGATGTCATACCACAATCGGATTATGTGATTGACTTTTGTTTCAACCCTTTGTTGCACGCGTTCTTGCATCCCATGCGATTGAATGCTGTTAATATTGAGGGCATTTTCAACCATATCTGATGCCAGCGCTTCTTCATGATCCATTTCTTTTTCATGCATCGGTTTTACGACTATTTCCAGTCGCAAGGATAGGTATATGTAAGGAATGATGAGCACGCCGAAGACGGCCATAACCCACCAGTCGTATATGAGGAGCATGACGCTACTGACGAGGAGGAGGAATGAGGTGGGGAAGAATTCGTAACACAGGTTGAGGAGAAACATGATCAGGTTATCGATGCCGCGATGTATCTGCTTCATGAGTTCACCTGAATTGTGTTGTTCGTGGAAGCCGAGTGAAAGATCAAACAGTTTTTGATGCGTCACGATGTACTGATGCCGTGTGCTGTCTGCGATTGTTTTCTTCCAAATCTGCCGATCTGCGACGTGATCAATAAGATCAAGTCCGGCGTACAAACCTGTGTAGGCGAGGATGAGCAGTGCGAGATCCCACTGGAGTTGTCTATCGATCTGAATGTGTTCGACGTGATTTTTTATGAAGTCGAGGATCTTGCTCAGTAGCCACGGGTCGAGGAGGCGTGCGAGTTGTATGAAGAGCATGAGCATAATGAGGGTGACGAATGCCTTCTGCACCGGTTTCAAAAGCTCCCAGAGATTTTTTGAGAATACCGAAATTTCTTTCGCGACTTTCGTTAGTTCCAATCTGGACCGCATAGTTTTCTCCTTAGTTAGTGCACTTTCGTCATTGCACTGATTGATTGTGATGTCGAAGTACGATCTCTACAAACAAAAATTCTGGCTTGTATGCCAGAATCTCGGTATCATGTTTTGATTATTTTTATGCATGATTATTCCTCCATATTGTTCTTCGAGATTTTGACATACGAGTATCGCTCCGCGTAAAAATCGGAGATCCATTGTTTCCAGACGATATATATTGTCGTGCGAGGGTCAACATCACCTTATTTTAACTTGATAATTCCGCGCTAGCTTGATGCGCCGGTTTCATTCTCAGAAGAACTTACTCTATCACACCGAATTTTTTTGTCAAATTATGATGAGACTGATGGGCTGTCGCTATAAATACCGTTTCCTGTGCAACGCGCAAAAGAAAAGAGGAGGAAGACGAGACTTTCTCAGCACACTGTGCAGTTGTTAGTGCTTCGAAAGCTCTTGTCTTCCTCCTCTTTTCTTTATACATGAAATAAGAAACGGTATTTATGGCGACAGTCCTCTGATTGTCTTTTCGATAATATGTGTATTTTAGTACTGATGATTTTGGTTATGATCCATCTGGAGAGACGACGTCTGAAGGAGTGTTGTATGCACTTCGTGCTGAGAGTGGAGAACGTGTTTGGAGTTCTGAGGCATTTCAAGGAGTTGGATCGGCTCAAACTTCACCAGCTGTTTCTAATGGCGTAGTGATTTTTGCCTCTTATGATGATCAGCAGAGAAAGGATCATGGAGTTTTTGCATGTACATCTTTGTAATTTCAACGGTTTTATTTTTTTGTAATTTTTTTATAAATTGAATTATTTGATATACTATAAGTGTTCATTTTTTTTCGGAGGATTTTTATGCTTCGAGTTGTATCGCTTGCGCCAAGTAATACAGAAATTTTATATGCACTGGGTTGTCAAGATAATATCATTGCAGTAACCAAGCTTTGTGATTATCCCGAAGCTGCTCGTCAGAAGTCACATATTGGTACGTGGACTGAGACGGATTGTGACGCTCTTATGAAAGTCGCGCCTGATATTATTCTGACGTCTTATTATTTGCCTGAGGCTTTGCGGCAGTATACTGGCCCTGGGGAAATTTATCATCTGCATCCAAAGACTCTTGGCGATGTATTTGAATCTATTGTGGAAATTGGATCGCTGTTTGGTAAAGAGCAACAAGCGCAGTCACTCGTTGCGAATATGAAGCAGCGTTTCGCGAGCCTTGCGGAATGTAGTGCAGGGCATAATCGACGTTTTTCTGTGTATGCTGAAGAGTGGGGTAATCCTCCGATGATTGCCGGTAATTGGGTGCCTGAGATTTTGAAAATCGCTGGCGGTGTGACAGGACTCAGAGAAGCTGGGCAGGTGAGTTGTAAGCTCGACGAGTCTCAGCTGTTTCTTTATAATCCGGAGGTTATTTTGATCCATTGGTGCGGTCGAGCGATGAGGAGCGATGTTGCGGAAGTTCAGTCGAGACCGAATTGGCGGCATTTGCGCGCTGTACGCGCAGGACATGTGTTTCGTATTGATGATTCATTATTGAATCGACCAGGACCTCGACTTGTTGAAGGCGCACAAGCTGTGCATGATGTATTGCATGCGTTGCTGGAAGGCGAGGTTTCGACTCAATATGAAAAAAAATCTACGCGGGTAACATTTTCTACAATTCGCTAAACTTTTATTTTTGTGCGACGAGTACAAAAGTTCCTTTTACATTTGCACTGGCGATCGCTATGTGTTTCTCAGGAAAATTTTTTCCGATGTACTGCCATTTTCCGGTTGCATTGTTATAAAAGGCGATGCGTATTTTTTCTGCGGTCACACCATTTTTTTCTAACTGATCATTTGTGTAATCAAATATGACCGAATACGGTTTTTTGATAATTTTTGCTTCGGATTTATATGCTTGGCTTAAGACTTTATCCACATCTTTCAAATCAATTTTCGGCATTGTTGTTTTTCTGAGATTAAAATTTGTGTTCTCAAATGGCGTCGTCATGTATACTTCTGGATTGAGCCGCGCTGTAATCGTTTTGAGCCAATCAACGCGCGTGAAATATGTATCAGCTACATCTACTTGATAGATAGTCTGTTTTCCATAAATGATCGCATAGGTATCTGTAGGGATATAGACATCTTTCACACCGCCATTTCCGGTGTTCAGTCCAGAAATCAGAATTTTATCAACAACGGGTTGACCTTTCGCGTCCGTTGTTTGAGATGCAATACTGAATTTTGCATTTTTGACGATCGCGCCTTTATCATTACGCAAAATCAGTCTGAGGCCGCTCAGGCGATAATTGACTTTGGTGAGTTCCGAATCTTTTATTTTTACTTTCCAAATATAATAAAAGAGTTTCGAAACATCTGATGGAATTTTGAGTGCGTATTCACCGCTCGGAAGATACGCATCCACTTGACCTTCTAAACCTGTGTAGACATCTGCAAGATGAGTACCGACGATGGGATTTTCTTGCGCGTCATACTTTTGCGTATACATTGCAATTTTTTTCTCCCGCACGACCTTCTTGTTGATGTTTTGGAGCGCTGTTCTGAGTGTGCCTTGCTTATAATTCACTGTCGTTGTTTTTCCGCTGGTTGCTGTTTGATTCCAGATATAAAAATATTCTTTGTTACCGGTAGCGTGGAGGCGCACGATGTAACTTCCTGGCGCAAGATACATGTGTTTTCCGCCAACATCACCAGTGTTAACGTTCGCAGTAACGAGTTTATCTTTATTGAGTTTGGTTTCGTCGATAATTGGATCACCGTCCACATCGAAACCTTGAATATAAATATCGAAATAGCTATTTTTGACTAATTTTGATTCGGCGTCGCGGATAATGACAAACAGGTCGCTCATTTTGAGCTCGACTACTTGGATACCTTCTTTCGTTGTAATCTGATCACCCGATACAGAGAAATATCCATACGTGGCGCTCGATTCCCATACTTTGACTGCGTAGGGGCCTTTCGCTGTATCGAGACAAAAAATTTCAGTTTGCCCACCTACGTCTGTTTTACCGGAGGTGAGTTTTTTGCTTTCATCGAAATACAGATTCCCATCCGGATCCTTTGTAACGGTATAGACGATGAAGTTAATATTCGGTACAAGTTTATTATTAGCGTCGCGGGTGATAATTTGCATGCCAGTTTTTTCGGTTTTACACGCTGCGATGCGCGTTTGTGCAGAAACATTGGGTGTTGATTGTATTTGCATCGCGACGATGATGCCGATGATGAGCACACTGAAACGGATAGAATTCTGCATATAGTTATAAGTAATTTATGAAAATAATTTTATATGAGTTTGGTGAATGCTTTGGGTGAATGCTTACAGTGATTCTATTGTAGAATGTGCCAGGTGCTTTGTCTATTGTATTGATGTATACTACCGAGTAGTTTGATGAGTTTCGTAAATTTTTATGAACGCAAGAACATCTCACCAGCGTGTTTTTCGATCGCGGATATATACCAAAACCGGTGATCGCGGTATGACGGGTTTGTTTGGGTCGAAGCGAGTATCGAAAAATACTTTGCGTATTCATGCCTATGGGTCGGTCGACGAATTAAATACTTGCATTGGATATCTTATCGCTCTTCTTGCGACCGAAAGATTGCTTGACAAGAGTGCGCGCGGGCAGTTGAGCAAAGAATTGCAAAATATTCAACGAACGCTTTTTGTCATCGGCGCACAACTCGCCACACCTCAGGATGCAACTCTTTCTATCCCGCGTATTACAGAACAGGTTGTCCGCGATATTGAGCAAGGTATTGATGTGCGTGACGCACAGCTTGCGCCTCTTACGCATTTCCTTTTGCCTTCTGGCACACCTGCTGCTTCTTGGTGTCATGTCGTGCGCACGGTGTGTCGTCGTGTTGAGCGAGATCTTGTAGCACTCCACGAGCAAGAGCCGGTTTCGGAAGTGCTCCTCCAATATATGAATCGCCTGTCAGATTATTTTTTTGTAGTCGCTCGATTTTTGAATCAACAAGCGGGTGTGTCCGAATCCGAGTGGCGGACGCATACAAAGTGATCATGATAACTCGTCGCGTTTTTCCTTCATGTAAGAGAACCATTGTTCGAGAACTTCGATAATGAGTTGGAACGGTGCTTCGATAATGATGTCGAGTATAAAGAGAAAAATATTGATGCGGGAGAATTTTGTACTGATCCAGTTGCCGACTCGTAAAAACGGGGTTGTTAGGAAGCCTACGAGAAGTGTAATAATATTTTCGCGTCTTTCAATGAGACTCACTTCTTTGACATGTTGACGTAATCGAAATCCCAAAAAGCTTGCAAGACACAGGAAAAGGAGAAAAAGCGCGCCGCTGAAGGTATTAAATCCAAAGGAAGAAAGCACGTAAATCATTCCCCCAAACGATACGGCGTAGGTGAGTGTATAGAGCGTTGTAAATATAATACTAAAAAAGGTTTTTCGTTTGAGTTTTTTTGGAGGCGTTAGTGCAAGTGCATCGTTATAAATCATTTTAGGGAGCACCTCCTGAATTTTTTTGAGGTTTTCTTTTTTCGGCATGCGAATCGTGATGCCGAGGATAAACATGAGGATCGGCGGAAACATAATGTTGATTTCGAGTGGAATGAGCGCGAGCTCGCCGTGTACATACCGATCGTAAGGAATTTCGAGCAATAACGCGATCAACATTTTTGTGAAAAAGATATAGATGATACTTCGTGCGACGCCACGAGTGATTTTTCTGCGAATGATTTTAGCGCGTCGTTTGTACGCCGCTTCTATTTCTTCTTTGAGCGTCTGTTTATCGTTTAAAAGATTTGCAAAATCTTCTTCATGTTTTTCGAGAAGATCCCGAAGGAGCAAAAAAAGTACGGTATATTTTTTTGTCCACCGGTATAATGTGTCTGTACGCTGATGTTTAAAATGCGCATCGAGAGCGTTACGAATATTTTCAAAACATGTTGCCATTTTTTCTATCGTATCATTACTCGCATGTTTCCAATGTGGTACGTATCTTTCGAGTAGGCGATGGGATATGAGAATTTTATCGGCTTTCAAGAGGGATTGTTCGATTGCAATGAAAAGTTGAATACTTAATTCTTCTTTCGGGATATTTTTTAATTCTTCCGGAAGATTCTTTTCGAAAATTTCGTACATGTATGTAGCAAATGCTTCATCCTGGTGAGTATCCGCAAGTTGGGATTCGATTTCACTTGCTGCAATGCCTATTGTCCATTTAAAGGCTTTTTGACGCTTTTGAAGCCCGTCGTTTTTTTCAATAGTATTGAGAAGCCTTTGATATTTGTGGATCGTTTTAGCAATGATCGGAATCATTTTGTCCGAGAGGGTTCGATTTGGGAGGTATCGCGCTCGAATGAGTTCTAATATCAATGATTCAGCGACTTCTTCACTTTTTTTCTGGAAGAAGAGGCGCCTTGAAAGGATGCGGGCAATGGCATTTTTACGCAATAAGTGTTCTTCGCTATATTCCAAAGCATTACGGATTCTTTCGTAAAAGAAAGATGCCTTACTGAGAATTTCATTTACAGCGATCGTCGTGCCGCCTTTTTCACCTTTCACGAGGAGTTCGGTCGGTTGCGCAAAGTATTTTTGATAGAGTTTTCGGATGATAGCGTCGTTTCCCATAACTCTATTATATCGTAAAAGACTTTCGCGTCACAAATTAAGGTCATGCCGTTGAACAATAGCGGGACTGTCGTTGAATGTGCTTTTGTCTGTGAAAAAGCATTTGCACAAAGTACAAAGAGGAGCAAGACTCTCCTTTCTCAGCACACTGTGCACTGTCAGTGTTTCGAAAGCGAGAGTCTTGCTCCTCTTTGTACTTTGAATCACATTCATTGACTCACAGACAAAAGCGCATTCAACGACAGTCCCACAATGGTTCAGATTATTTTTTACGAAGTTCCTACTGACAAGATCACGTCGTCACGGTATAATAGATTTGCGCGTGTTCGATGAAAATTTCAGAAACAAATATATGAAAAAAATTCTTTATTGCGTTCGGCACGGGCAAAGCCTTGATGAACAGAACAGTTGGTTTACCGGATTTACCGACACGTCTTTAACTCCACGCGGCTTGAACGAAATGCATCACGTCGGTACACGATTTCATGTCACACCGGTGGATGTGATCTATGCTTCAGTTCAAAACCGCGCACTTCAATCCGCAGAAATTCTTCAACGTTATCTTCACTGTGATATCCATGCTTTGCGAGAACTTACAGAGTGGAATCGTGAGGGTATTTTGAGTGGACTGACGTATTCCCAAGTTGCTCGATTATACCCCGAGGAGTTACGAAACCTTACGTATTTCCGTTCTCATGCTCTGTACGGTGAATCCTATAATGATTTTCTTGCACGTGTTCTTTCGGTGTTTGAAGTGATATTGCAGAGTTCGTACCGACGTATTATGATTGTAACTCACGGCAATGTGATTGGCATTTGGCTTCGGGAAGTGTATCGGATTATTCCCTATACTTTCCATCTTGCGTACCCAGATCATATTGTTGCAGTGCGTCTGAATCATAAGCACAAAATTGAATCTCTTCAGAGTGCTTTTCTTCATCATAATCTCTATGCATCCAAAGCGCTGGGAAAAAATTCTTGAGCATATCAAATCACAATACACTGTGTTGGAGCATCATCCTCCAGAACCAGTCGAAGGAACCGAGGCGGTTTTGAAAGAGTCGATTGTTGTTCAAGGACAACAGGGAAAAACGCGCTTTGAACGTTTCACTCGCGTTCCAGTCAAAGAAGATCCACTAGATACTTCACATTCTGCAGATTGGATTTTTTCCGAACTCGCGATCACGAGTTATGTGAAAGGGTATCGTTGGAATGAGAAGTCCGGGAGCTGGGATGAATTTAATGTAAAGGATATATTTTTTAAAACATGAAACGCGTTTTAGTTTTTGGTACATTCGACGGTATTCATGCAGGACATCGATTTTTATTTCAGAAGGCTCTGGAATTCGGTGATAAGCTTTTTGTAGTTGTGGCACTGGATGAAACCGTACGTCGCGTGAAGGGACGCATGCCTTGTTGGTCACAAACAGAACGTTTGGATTTAGTGCAAAAAGAACCTTGTGTTTTTAAAGCATTACTCGGGTACCCTGGCGATAAATATCGAGTGATCGAAGAAATTCAGCCGCATGTGATTTGTTTAGGATATGATCAGAAAACGTTTGTAGATGGACTTCCGGAGGCCTTAGAGATTCGTAACATCAGTGTTCGAATAGTCCGCCTTGATGCTTTTTACCCCGAACAATTTAAGTCTTCAATTCTTTTCGCCAAACGCAAGTCAGTTGCGTGAATGATATATATGAATTCCGAAGCACAACATTCGATATATTCTGTGAGTGAATTTTTGGATTCACTCAATACTTCGCTTTCGCAGGAGGTTTTTTATGTCAAAGGCGAAGTGAGCGATTATAAAATTATTCAGAATCGCTATGTTGTCTTTGATGTCAAAGATGAAAAAGGAAAAATGAATTGTTTTTTGATGTTCTATCAACTTGAAGTTCAAATCGAAGACGGAATGGAAATTGTTGTGAAAGGTTTGCCGCATATCTATATTCCACAAGGGCGTTTTTCTTTTCGTGTCATCGGTATCGAACCGGTTGGCGAAGGAGCACTGAAGCGTGCGTTGATACTCACGAAACGTAAACTCGAAAAAGAAGGGCTTTTTGATGAACGATACAAAGCAGCGCCGCCGTCTGTACCAGAAACGATTGGTCTTGTGACATCACAAGACGCCGCGGCGTACACAGATGTATTACGGATTCTTACGAATCGTTGGTCGGGTTTGACGATTTATTTTCATCATGCTTCGGTGCAGGGGGAACGTGCCGTAGCTGAAATCGTGGATGCTTTGGATTGGTTTAATAAATATCGTCCCGTTGATGTCATTATTGTTACTCGCGGCGGTGGAAGCCTTGAAGACTTGCAAGCATTTAATTCTGAAGCTGTATGCCGAGCCGTTTTTGCCTCGCATATGCCAATTATTACAGGCGTTGGACACGAACGTGATGTTACTCTTGTTGATCTTGTAGCCGATGTACGTGCAAGTACACCTTCGAATGCGGCAGAAATCGCTGTGCCGGATAAAGTAACTTTTGTGAGTCAACTTTTGATAACACGACAACAATTGCGTTCGCATCTTTTTCGTATTTTGGACGATGTCCAGCGAAATGTGTATACTATTTTCGAGCGTCTGCAGCGTATTCTAGCTGATCGTACGGAATTTTTTGCTTTACTTACGCGACGGCTCGATGCTCTCAAACGCACTTTTTCTTACACACTCCAACAGTCGTTACTTTTCCTTTCACAGCATCGTTTGCGCTTGCAACGTTCGCTGACACAATCCTTGAGTATGTACACTCAACAACTTCGTTTCCGTCAGCAAACACTCACGCATCTTCATCCACAATTCCCTTTGCAGCGTGGCTTTTCGCTCACGCGGGATGCGTCCGGGAAAATTTTGCGTCACGCTTCCGATGTACATATTGGCGATTTGATTCGTACAGAACTTCAGGATGGATCGATCCAGAGTCACGTACGTAACCTTAAACTTGATACATAATACTTTGCAGTGCCTATGCCACAAAAAAAAGAAAATATAAATCAGTTGAAAGAACGTCTCGATCACATTATTGAAGCGCTTGAGTCCGGTGATTTGGATATTGAAGTGAGTGTCGCCAAATACGAAGAGGCCGTGAAACTCATTTCCATTATGCAGCAACAGTTGAAAGAGTTAAAAAATAAGGTAGAAAAAATTGATCGTGCTTTTCCTGCGCAAGAGCGTGAGGTTGAAAAAGATCCGTCATAACTATGTTGCTTGCTCATGGACCTCTTGGTATCCTTATTGCTTGGAAAATACTTTCATCTTCGCGAAGTTTTGCAGTGTTGCGAAAACAACAGTGGCTTTTTTTATTCGTAGGCTTCCTCGGTGGCCTTTTTCCAGATATTGATTTATTGTATACCTACCTCGTGGACGCAAGAGTGAGCCACCGAGAATTTTATACGCATTCTTTTTTTATTTATCTTGCTGTTTTCATTGTGTGCTATGCGTTGTGTGTGCTCACGAAACGCCCCGTCTGGATGCGTATGCTGTTTCTTGTTTTTTTTCTCGGTGTCACAAGTCATCTTCTGAGCGATGCTATCGGATACCAAATTATACTTTTGCTTCCATTCTCGAAAAAATTGTTTGGTCTCACGAATTTTCATTTTCTTGCCTTTTCCGGATTTTTACTCAATTGGCTTTTTGAAGTTTTCATCTTTTTTCTTTTTGGCTTGCTCTTTGTGAAACTTTTTATTCGAGTTTTCAAGGTGCGCATTATCCTCTTGATTCTTTTAGGAGTATTCTGGATTTTTGGCAGTGTTGGGATTGTATATTTTTTTCAACACATACTGCATACTAATGCAAATTTTGCGTATGCTGATTATGATAAAGATACGATACGTAATCGTTATGACGAAGATCTGGATGGAGATGGCATTGTCAATAGTCGAGATGCGGATAGTGATGATGACGGACTTTCGAATATTGAGGAATTTTCCATTGCCGCAGAAAAAATTCGTGATATTTGGTTCGATCCGTCAGATGGAAAATGGCTGGAAATTCCCGCGCGACTTGGCTTTGCCTCGGTTGTCGATGTCGTGGCACATGTTTATTATGAAGCGGGTGTGCCGTTGTTTCCCGAGATGCAGGCTGATTTTTTTGTAACGTCGGAAGGGTACATTTCGCCGCCAACTGATGCGTACTTCGATACGAGTGTTCAGAATGTACAAGCATGGCTCGCGCATACTCATCGGCTTTTACCAGGCGATACACGCGATCTGAAAGTTGGAGACATTCTTTTTTTTAATGCCTCTGCAAAAGCGCATGTTGCTGTTGTGAAACAGTTATCTTCAGACGCCGGTATAGTGTTACTTGAAGCACATTCGAGTCACGGTGCTTCACCTATTCTGTATGAAGACGTGCGGAAGCGCGAAGGAGATCCGACAGCCGTAGGGCGACTGCTCTATCCAGTACTTTTCGACGTACAATATTGAGTTTTGTGGAAAATGGTATGACGTTCACTCACATCGTCGCCGCTCTTATTCTCGGCGCACTTCAAGGTATTACAGAGTTTCTCCCTGTTTCTTCTTCAGGGCATCTTATTTTTTTTCGCGATGTACTGGGGTTTGAATTAGAGAATAGCCTTTTTTTCGACGTTTTTCTTCATCTTGCAACACTGTGCGTTGTGCTGATTTATTTTCGTACGGATGTCGCTCGTCTTTTCCATGGCTTTGTACAGAGCCTCAAAACCTTTGATGTTTCGCAGTCAGCTCAAAGACTTTCCTGGTTGATACTCATCGCAAGCCTCCCCGCTGCCCTTTTTGGTTTTTTCTTTGAAGATATTGTAGAACGCTATGCGAGAAATTCTGGGGTAGTGATACTTATGCTCATCCTTATTGGTGTGTTGTTCCTTGTTGTAGATAGGAAAAATTTCCAACCCAAGTTCGAACTTTCATTTTTACGCTTGCGTCATGTTTTGATTATTGGTTGTGCGCAGGCTCTCGCGCTGATTCCCGGGACTTCGCGTTCTGGTATTACAATGATTGCTGGCATGACACAGGGACTTTCGCGTCGTGATGCAGCGAAGTTTTCCTTTCTTCTTTCGCTGCCTACGGTCGCTGGCGCAGGTTTGAAAAAGTTGATTGAGAGTGTTATGATGGGTCTCAGTATTGAAGCATGGATGCTCGCGATCATCGGCTTTTTCTCTGCGTTTATTTTTGGCTTTCTGAGCGTCGCGTTTCTCATGAAATTTCTTGAACGACATTCACTGCATGTCTTTGCCTGGTATCGATTTATACTTGCTTTTTTTATCTTTATTTATCTTGTGCGAGTTTTTTTATGAAAATTGTCATTCGTGCTGGAGGTGTTGGTTCACGTCTGTGGCCAGTGAGTCGGTCGCAGTGTCCGAAGCAATTTCACGCGTTTGCTTCTCAAAGAACTATGATTCAGGACGCTGTTGAACGTGTTGCTCCTCTTGCTGATGCCTCCGATATTTTCGTTTCCACAACAGCGAATGCCGTTTCTTTAGTCACACAGCAACTTCCGAAGATTCGCAAGGAGCATATTATCGTGGAGCCTGCGCGACGCGATACAGCGGCTGCTATAGGTCTTGAAGCGCTCTATGTTGCTCGTGAAGATCCTGACGCTGTGATCGCAAGTTTAGGATCGGATCATTTGATTTTAAAACCTGATGAATTTTGTCGGCTGCTTCGGATCGCTGAGACAGTGTTGAATCGTTATCCTGAATATCTTGTTACGCTGGGTGTCATGCCGACGTATGCAGAAACCGGCTATGGGTATATTCACAAAGGTCGGATTCTTACCGATATTGAAAACGAAAAAGTGTATCTTGTGGATACGTTTACGGAAAAGCCTGATTTTGCTACTGCAAAGACATTCCTCACCAGCGGGGAATATTTGTGGAACAGCAATATGTTTGCTTGGCGGGTTCAGCGCATACTTGCGCTTTTTGCAGAGTATTGTCCGGCGATGTATCGGGGTCTATTGGAGATTCGAGAAGCTCTTGGGACATCCCGCGAGCAGCAGGTTGTCGAACGCGTGTATCCTACCTTAGAAAAAACTTCGATCGATTACGCTATCATTGAAAAGACCCAAAAAATTGCCGTGATTCCCGCAGACATTGGATGGACCGATATTGGGAATTGGCGAACACTGTATGATGTACTTCCAAAAGATGCGTCTGGGAATGTATTAAAGGGAAATGTTCGTAGTGTGGATACGCACGATACTTTTGTCTTTGTAAAACCGGAAAAACTTGTCGCGACAGTCGGTTTGCATAATGTTGTGATTGTTGATACTGATGATGCTTTGCTTGTGTGTGATCAGGAACGAGCTCAAGACGTCAAAAAAATTGTCGAAGCATTGACAGATGGAAAGCAAGACACCTTTTTGTAGGAATGATGTCGATCCATTCTTCGGTGTTTTTGCCGGCGTGGAGCAATTTCGTCACGAAAGATTATTCAGGAATAAGTCTTATGCCTTCAGAATCTCTTAGGCTCAAGGAATCACATCCTACTCCATCCCGCAAAAAATCCTCTGATGATGGCGGAAGCGGCGGTATTATCGTTTTTTTCGTTTTTATTTTTCTGATTGTATTCCCAACCGCAACCTTCGCCTTTTTTATGAAAACGATTTATAACCAACCGCAGAGTGCGACAGGTGGAAGTTTTATTGTTGAAACCGGTGAAGGCGGTGTCGTGATTGCTACGCATTTGTACGAGCAGAAATTTGTGAGTAATGCGACGGTATTTAAAGTGTATTTGTGGGTGAGCGGGCTTGGCGAGAAACTTCAAGCAGGTTTGTATCAACTGCCAGTGCGTGCTTCGATGGTTGATATTGCGCATATCCTGAGTAGCGGCAAAGTTCAGAAGAATGAAGTGCGTGTCACAATTCCTGAAGGAAGTTCCTCGGTGCGCATTGCAGATATTCTGGCTTCGGACGGCGTAATGCAAAAAGAAGATTTTTTGCAACTCGCTACGGTGAGTGATACACGTACGCTGCTTCCAGATGCGTATTACAATTTTTTCCAGGATAAGCCCGCTGATCAAGGTTTGGAGGGATATTTTTTTCCTGATACCTATTTCTTCTATCGCGATTCAGAGTCGTCTTTGATTCTTAAGAAATTCCTTGATACGTTTCAAAAACGAGCAGGAGACCTTCTTGCTTCTGCTCAAGCAAACGGAAAAAATATCCATGAAGTTTTGACGCTCGCAAGTATTGTGGAAGCAGAAGCACAGCGCAAAGAAGACAAGCGTCTCGTCGCTGGAATATTTTTAAAGCGTCTTGAAATCGGGATGCCATTACAGTCAGATGCCACTGTCAATTTTGTTACCGGCAAATCTGCTTTGCAACCCACGAGCGAAGATTTAGCACAAGATTCGTTGTATAATACCTATCAACATGTGGGTTTGCCGCCGGGCCCCATCAATAATCCTGGTCTTGAGAGTATTGAAGCTGTGTTGCAACCGGAGCTTTCTGATTACTTGTATTTTATCGCTTTACCCGATGTCGGCGTCATATATGCAAAAACTTTTGAAGAACATAAGCAGAATAAAGAAAAATATTTATGAAGCAGAAAGAAATTATCGTGATTTCACTTGGTGGGTCACTTATTGTGCCTCAGCAGATTGATATTCGTTTTTTGAAAGATTTTAAATCTTTTATCGAGGCGCAGACTCGGGCTCTAAACGCCCGTTTTTTTATTATTGCCGGTGGAGGTCGCACGGCGCGTCTTTACCGCGATGCAGCTGCGGCTGTCGCGAAGCTCACGCCTGATGATTTGGATTGGCTTGGAATTCATTCCACTCGTTTGAATGGACATCTCTTGCGAACAATCTTTCGTCAGGTCGCACATCCGCGAATCATTACCGATCCGTTGCGAGATCCTTTACCGAGGTCTCATGATGTTGTGATTGCTGCCGGTTGGCGTCCGGGTTGGTCTACGGATTTTGTTGCCACAAAACTTGCTGAGCGTGTTGGCGCTCGGCGACTTTTGAATCTTTCGAATATTCATGTTGTGCACGATCGGGATCCGAAGCAATACAAAAAAACAAAGCGTTTTTCTCGCATGACATGGTCACAGTTTCGAGCGCTCGTCGGTTCACGTTGGGATCCTGGTATGAATACGCCATTTGATCCTGTTGCGTCTCGACTTGCACAAAGACTTGGGTTGGAGGTGATTATTATGTACGGAAAAGATTTTGAAAACGTGCAACGTTGGTTGGTTGAAAATCGCGGTAAGGGCACGGTCATTGTGTAAATTTTCTCATGATACGAGTCCTTTCATTGCATTTTCTAGCAGACTCGCTATGATACAAATGAGAATATTTTTGAACCCTTATGCTCTATAAAGAACTCATACAACTTGGACTTTCGGAAAAAGAAGCGAAGGTTTATCTTGCTTCTTTGGAATTAGGTAAAGCGACGGTGCAAAAAATCGCGGAAAAGTCAGGCGTGAATCGCGCTACGACGTATTTTATTTTAGAGTCGTTACTCAAGCTTGGACTTGTTTCGACCTATGATCAGGACAAAAAAACGTATTTTAGCGCAGAGCCGCCGGAACTTTTGATTAATCTTTTAAAAAAACAAGAAGCTGAGATTCACCAAAAGGCCCGTAACTTTGAAAATATTTTGCCAGAACTGCGTTCCGTTTATAATCTTGCCGAGGATAAACCTCGAGTTCGTTTTTATGAGGGTAAAGATGGATTATTTGCGATTCAACAGGATTTTTTGCAGACGAATGATCGTAAGATCGAGACCGTTTTTTCACGAGACGATGTTGAAGAAGTTTTTACACAGCAGGAACGTGAGGAATATCTCAACAAGCGTTTAAATAAACAACTTCATTGTTTTGCTATTTATACACGAAAGGGCGGCTCATTTCTCCCTGATTCCGTGGGTCAAATGATGGCGGATGCGTATTATATTCCTTCTGATAAGTATCCCATATCATCAGATATCACCATTTATGATGATAAAATTGCCATGGCATCTTTACGCGGGAAATTATCAGGAGTGATTATTGAAAATAAGGAGATTGCGAATACTTTACGGAGTATTTTTTATCTTGCTCTTGAGACAGCAAAAACTTTTCGGAAAAAGGATTCATCATCTGAGACTGATAAAACCCCATCTTAGAAAATTATCAGAAATGAATTGGCGACGCTATCGAAATCGATCGAATGAAGCGTCGCCGTATCTGGTTTTTCCTTCAGGAAAAATGTTTTTTTTCGGAGCCTCAAAGGATCCGATCTGTAATGTACTATTTTTTTTCGTTTCAGCCCCCCATACCCATATTTTACCTCCTTTGTTGTTTTTGTTTTTTTGCCCCGTGTGCGGTGCACCGTACATGGAGCAACTCTTGGTTTGGTCGGCCGAATTTTTCAATGACTAGTCCTCCGCAATTCACTTTCGAGACTAGCTAGTTTCAAATTAACAGCTGTCAAAAATTTTGTCAAGCACATGGTAAACTCACACGAACCTGAGAGTATTTTTTCATTTAACCCTTGTCTCTTTTTTGAGTTTATTCTTTGTTGAACTCCATTGTATTTATCAATATTTTTGACTTCATCGGTTTTTCTTGATATAAATGAAAGATTCATTCGAGGGCATTCAGGCTTTTTCTTCTGAAGTCCATGTCTTTGTTTCACGAACAACTCAAGGGTCTTGATTTTACCGATAAACAAATAGATATCTATCTGTATCTTTTACGTGAAGTGCGTGCGTCGGCAAAACAGATTTACGAGTCGTTGCATCTCAATAAAGTCACCGCGTATAAAGTTTTGGATGAACTCGTTGAGATGGATGTGATCGGTGTGATCCATGGCGAAGATGCTAAGCTCTATATTTGTAAACCGCCGGACCATCTCTGGAATGTCATTAATCGCAAACTCAAGACCCTGAATGAGCAACGCAAGCTTTTGAAAAATGCTATTCCCGAACTTGTCGGTGAATATAATAAACACGCTTCTGCAAAACCACAGATTCGTTTTTACGAAGGCAAGAAAGGCTTAAGCGCCATTCGGAAGAGTTTTTTGGATGTGGCACAGAAGGAGATTTGTGGCATTTTCTCTGGTGACGATGTAGAACGTGTTTTTTCAGAAGCAGAACGTGTTTTGTTTTCTACTGAACGAAAAGCTCGTGGTATTCTGAGTCAGAGTATTTATACCCGCAGTCCCGGTCCGTATGCTGCTGCCGACGATCAGGCAATTCTTGCTCGGACGCATTATATTCGCGGCGAACGATTTCCTATTTTGAGTGACATCAGTATCTATGATAACAAGGTTGCGATTGCATCATTACGTGAACATTTATGGGGTGTCGTCATTGAAAATCACGCTATTGCCAAGACGCTACGCACGCTTTTTCTTTTAGCAGTTGAGGGCGTTCAGCATTTGCGTAGGTGTCAACATCAATCTTCTTTCTCGACAGCGGCAACCCAAAAATCTAAAGTTACTACAAAACAAGTTTGACATATTTTTTGATCTCGGTATAATTCTTTTAAGCCGTAGAATACAGGTGTTCTCGTATTGCTTTTGCAAACCGGAACTTAATTGCCTGTCGAGGTAGATAAGATGATTGGTGTTTTATTTTATTCTGCGGTAGGTAACGCAGTTTTTTTATGGCTAAAACTCGTACAGAAAAAGAAAATATTGTTCAGTCTTTAGGTAAACTCTTCAAGCAGAACGCAGGGATTGTGTTTGTTGCTTATTCCCGAGTTTCGGTAAAGGATATGCTTGCGCTTCGTAGGGCCGTGAAACAGAGTCAATGCGGTGTGTCCGCAGTAAAGAAAACACTACTTACGCGTGCCTTAGTAATTGCTGGAGATACGTATGATGTCGGCACATTAAACGGTTCTGTCTTTGTGGGCTATGGCAGCGATCAAGTCGCTCTTGCGAAAGTGATCGATCGATTTCGCAAAGAGCACGGAGAAAATATAAAGATGCTTGGCGGTATACTTGACCACACAGCGGTTTCGAGCGAGCAGATCATGTCACTTGCTCAACTTCCTTCACGAATGGAACTGACGGCACAATTCGTTGGAACTCTTGCAGCTCCGATTGTTGGGTTTGCACGAGTATTATCGGGAACAATGCAAAGTTTTGTGTACGCCCTGTCTGCTTTGCAGAAGAAAAAGGCTTTATGAAGTGCGTGTAGTGAGGGGTTTTGACCTTTGTTTCTTTCCTTGAGACTTATTGCAACGTGAAAGAAGCATAGGTGAAAACTTTTATCATTAACGTGTATTATATGTCAGACAGTGCGCAAACGAAGGATACTTCGAATGCAACAGAGGCAGTTATTGTGCCTGAAAAATTTGCTTCATTAGTTGAGTCTATTGAAAAAATGAGTGTGCTTGATCTCGCCGAACTTGTGAAGTTGCTTGAGAAGAAATTTGGTGTCTCGGCAAGCGCACCGATGATGGTCGCGCCAGCAGCAGGTGGTGCGTCCGGTGATGGAGCATCGCAAGAAGAAGAGAAAGATTCATTTAACGTTGAACTTGCTGAAGTTGGTGCTCAAAAGATTGCCGTTATTAAAGTTGTGCGTGAAATCACCGGTAAGGGCTTGAAAGAGGTAAAGGATATTGTTGAAGCTGCACCGAAAGTAATCAAAGAAGGCGCTAAGAAAGAAGAAGCTGAGGAATTAAAGAAAAAGCTCGAAGCAGCTGGTGCAAAAGTGAATTTGAAGTAATTTTTGTTCGTTGGTGTATAAAGTGAGAGGGGGAGGATGATATTTTTGGAGCACACTGTGCATTCTTAGTGCTCTGAAAATATCCGCTGCCACCTCTCTTTTATTTTTTCAATATTGCATTTCCTTTAAAGGATCTCCTGCTGATAGCAGGGATTGCAGAAAATTTTTTCCGGACGCTCGGGAGCATATGTCGTTTCGAATTCCGTGGGACAGCGATTTTCGCTATGTTCTGAATGTTTGAGATCGCACTGACATTGACGGTGATAGAGTTGCAGCGGGTAATGACGCTTCCACCGCTTTTGAAAACGGCAAGCGGGACACAGGAGTGGAAGCGGTAAGTGCAGCAGTTTCAGCAGTTTCAATTCAATACTTTGGATGCGATAATTTTTTTTGCATTCAACGCAGGCGAGGATTTTTTCGAGAATTATTTCTGCAACTTTTTCAATCTGTGAGTGGATGTCGGTAGCCCGCAACGTTTCTTTTCCATACAAACCTGCGGATTCATCCTGCCAGCGCCAACCTCGTACAAGCACTTTTTTCTTTGTCAGAGGAAAATAATCCTGCGACATCGTTTCGTTGTAGGTATGAGGACTATATTGTACTGGAAGAAATTCTCCCCATTCACCGTCGTCGCGCATTTTGTTAATAATCTTTTTCCGCAGATCGTGATATTTCGTCTCTGAATACTGTTGATTGAGAATGCAAAATCGTTTTCCGCGGAGACCCACGCATCCAAAGAGGTGATCCGAATTTTCACAAAAGAAGCAATACGCGATGAACATGCAGTCAGGACTCGTGTAAGAACAGGCGGCGCTGTTGAATCGAATCCCAGAATTTACTTCGTAACTGTTTTGTGAACCTAGAGTATGGTTCACGCGATAACAGTCCTTTGTTTTGAGCATGCGGAAACATTCACCGCAATTTTCATTTTCTATCATGTTAAAGCCCAAACGGATGTTTTTTGAAGATTCGATTGCCTCGCCGACGACGTTTTCGCTCTTTCGAATGATCGCGAATTCAACGGGAAACTTCAGAGAGTGTTGCGCAAAACGTTTTCGGTGTTCTTCGAAACTCTCGCGGTTTTTAAGTGCTTCCGTAAGACGCTTTCGGTATTCCACTTCAGGCAGCGACTCGTTAAACCAGTAAAATTTTTTGTGTTTGAGATTCACGCATCCGAAACAATTCTGACAGTCAGTAAGGTCACGGCCAAGGTAACATTCGTTGCAGTTATAAGCTCGTGTGAGGAAGGCGGAGCGATAGGAATAATATGTATAAACGCAATCATAAACGAGTTCACTGTGATACACTTGTAATCCATCCGCACAGTCTTTTGACCAGTCTATGTTGCGGGAATATACAATGTTTTCAAGTTCTAAACCGCTGAATACAAGATAACAGTCCTTGCCGTCGAGGACGTAATTGACGTATTCTGAATTGACGTTTTCTCCTGGTTGCCAGAGATTATAGTGTGGCACATGTGTGAGTAGTTGGTGGAGTTGTTCGAAAAATGGTTTTTGCGGATCATATGTTTGCGCATATTTCATCGGATCCCATTGGTCAGAATACCAACATGGTCGGCAATATACGTGCGCGTATGAAGCGGGCGAATACATTGCAATGATATTTTTTTTACACAATTCGCATTGACGACGATAGAGTGATGCTTCGTTGCGATATGTCATCCGACGCCGGTGAGCATCGGTCGCGCACAGTGTTGGTTCCGGAAGTTCAAGCGCGTTGAGTATTTTTTTGTCCTCAGTAGCAATACTGAAAGAAGTTTTGCATTCACGACACGTAGGCATATTATGAGTTTTTAACTTGATAATTCCGCGTCAGCTTGCTGCGCGGAGATTCATTCGAGTTGCTGTGGTTAACAGCAATGTTTACTTGATGTATGTATACGATGCATTTTAAACTATCTCCTGTTGATAACATAGGTTGCAGAAAACTTTTTCCGGACGCTCGGGGGCATATGTCGTTTCGAATTCTGTGGGACAGCGTTTGTTGGTGTGCGCTGGGTGCTTCCGAGAGCAGTCGCACTGCCTTTGATATAGCCGCGGAAAAGGGATGCGCGACAGACGCTCGTTCAAGCGACATTCCGGACAGATCTTCGGCAGAGGGAGTGACAACGTACGTAACACCTGCAACTCCTTTGGCTGAATGCGGTAGTTAAGATCGCACGTCGCACAGACAAGAATAGCTTTGGTAATATCTGACGAGGTTTGTTTGATCGAAGCGGGTATGTGTTCAATCGAGAGTGTTTCTTTGCCGCGAATTCCGCCATGATTGTTTTCAAATTGCCAACCCTTGGCAAGCACCTCTTCGCGTGTTAGGGGAAATAACTCAATCGCAGCCGAATCGTTGTAGGCATGCGGGCTGTATTTCACCGGTGGAAATTCACCCCATTCATCGCATTGTTGCATGTTGGTAACAATCTGCTGACGTAACCGCTCATACTCCTCTTGAGTGTATTGTTTATTGAGAACGCAGAATTTTTTCTTTCTTAAGCCGACGCAGCCGAAAATGTTATCACAATTGGCACAGAAGAAAGAATAGGCCATGAACGAACAACCCTCAGCCATCATGGAACAGAGTGTATAAGACGTGGTCAAACCTCCGCCGATGTATTCGTACATGTTTTCAATAAAACCAGCATTACTCACACGGTACGCATTTTTAGTTTGATAGGTAATCCGATAGGCATCTCCTATATTTTCAGAATCCTGTAATCCGAAGGAATAACGCACATTTACGGCATTAAAGATCCCATCACCCGAGCAATTTTCGCTTTTGCGGATCACGGCATACTCGACTAGAAATTGTTTGGCATGTTCGGAGAAACGCTGTCGGTGCTGTTGAATGCTTGTCCGGTCCTTCAACGCTTCTTTCAGCCGGCGCTTGTATTTTGTTTCCGAAAGCGCTTCGTTATACCAATAAAAACGTTTGTGCTTCAGATTGACGCAACCGAAGCAGTCATGGCAGTCCGCCAAATCCCTGCCGAAATAGCAATCTGAGCAGCGCTCGCATCGTGTTAAGAAAGCGCTCTTGAAACTTTCGCGTGCGTAAACACAATCATATAAAAGTTCTGAACTGTGAATGAATATATTATCGACGCAGTCTCGACACTGATCATTATTTTTGTTATAGACACAGCCTTCGGATTTGAGACAGGAAAAGGAGAGGTAACAATCCTTGCTGTTCCATGTGAAATTTGTATAAATAGAATTTACGACGTTCCCTATTTGAAATACGTTAAAGTTGGGCACCTGTTTCATCAGATCCAACCATTGATCAAAAAACGGCCGATTCGGATTATAGTCACGGCCGTATTGCAGAGGATCCCATTTGTCCGAATACCAACAATCGCGGCAGTACACATGCGCATACGAAGCTGGCGAATACATGGCAAGCAGAGATTTACCGCACATCTCGCACTGGCGACGGTTAAAGATGTCGTTCATTGCGATAGGCGAGCCGCCGCTGTAGTGAGTGTTCAAAACACAGCTTGGGTTCCGGCACCTGCAAAAGAGAAAGAATTTTTTTGTCTTCTGAATGGACGGAGAAAGATATGTTACATTCACAACATCGCGGCATAGAGCAAGTTTATAAATGGCAGTTTTCCGATTATTGACTGATGCTTACTCGGTAAAGCTGCACGTTATTAAGGAAGTAGAGTATTTTTTCGTCATTACTGATTGCGAAATCGCGAATGTCAGTGAATCGCTCGGAGATATATTGTCCGACGAGTTGTCCCTCTTTTGTGAGAATCACGATGCGGCGATTTTTTCCATCGAGTATATAAATATTTTTGCCTTCTTCCAGTGTGGTGATTTTTCGCGCTTCGGAAAATTTCGGTTCCATAGCGAATTGTTTGAATTCCGGATCTTTGTTACCGGCAAAAAGTTTGATGATTGTCCCATCTTTTTTAAGTACATAAATCGCGCCATCGATTGCGATTGAAACTGCGTCACGTATATCAACATTCGTATCGCTGATCCAATTCTCTCCTTTGCCGAAACCGCTCGCCGTTTTGATATGTTTTTGAATTTGATTTTTTTCGGCATCGAGCACGTACAGTCTCCCTCCATAGAAGTTCAGATCCGACGCTTGTTTTTCGCTTGTTGAAAATTCAACCTGAACATCTGTCAATGTTTTCTTTTCGAGATCAATGTTTTTCAATGCCGCGCCTTGAGTGAATCCCATCAAAACATCATTATTTTTAGTCATAGTTTTGATTGCATCTTGTGTTTCGGAATTCTCGACGAATATCTCTGGATTTTCGTCTTCCTTTGCCGTATACATTGTGCCGTTTGTCGCGTCAGTCACTAAGAATTTGTCTTGTAAAACCATGAGTGCACCAAGTGATAGATTTGCATTGATGCTCGAAAAATCCGCAACAACTTGTGCTTCGTTATCGAAATTCCGTATATGATTTATTTCATTCAGTTGCGTTTGTATTTCCTTTTTTTTCGGTTCGACTTTTTCTTGATATACAGAGATAGTTTCCGGAATGCTAGCCAGGATTGTTTGTGCCTCAATCAGAAACGCACGGGCTCCTTCTTCATTTTTATAAAGAAGCGCAGCCTTTGATTCATCTATTTTTTTTGCGGCGTCGTCGATCTTCGTTTCATATTCCAGAAGACTTTTTTCTTCCTCACGTTTGCTGCCTTGATGCATAATACTTTGTGCGAAAAGTACTATGAAAATGATAGACAAGAGCAATAAAATTTTTCTCGGCCGAGACAGTCTTTGGAAAGCGAGGATGATTCTTGCAAGTATACCCCCTGTTCTTTGTGGAAAATGCACCATTTTTGCGGGGAATCTTTTGACTTTGTCTTTTTGTAATAGGCTCCACACGCTTCGTAACAATATACTGAGTCCCTTTGTTATCCAGTATGTGATTTTTTTGCATCCTTCAAATATCAAGAGGAGTGCGCGTTTCATTGATGGTGGGATGTGTTGCTTGGATTGTTTTTTTTCTTCTTTTTTGTCCTCTTGTTTCGCAGGTGTGAAGTATTTTTGATTATTTTTTTCTTTGAAAGAAGACAAATTTGTTTTTATTTTTGGCCAGAGAGATGGAGTTAAGAGTTCGTGAGTAGTTTGTTCTTTTTGTATGAGACTTTGCATGGAATCTTGCACTTCGTCCGTAAGTGTTTCCTTTGTTCCAGTGATGAAATTCGTTCCCGACAAGACTTCACTTTCAGTTTTTACAATAATCCCAGCGAAATTATGAGTTTGGCTTTGAGAGAGAATTTCGGTAAAATTTCGTATCGCCTCCTCGGTCGTATTCTCTTGGATAATCCGTTTTATTTTTTCTTGCGAAAAAAAGTCTAAAATACTCTCAGTGCTAAAAAACATACTATCACCTTCGCGAATATTCCCTGAAAGAATACTTGAAAAGAGTTTGAGTGGATTTACGTTAGCATGTGTATTCTCTTGCTGGAGAATATCCAGAATACGATCGTTTTGTATGAGAAATCCTTGTACTTTACCAGCCGATGTGATGTGCACTTCCTGATCTTTTGCAATCGCAATGATCGCATGGAAGTGCTTGAACCATTCGTCGCCGTACGCAGCGGTAATATTTTGCAAAAGTTGATTTGTTTGTTGTAAGGCATTTTCAAATGCGACTTCGATAATAAATTCTTCTGCGCAATAATAGTTGGTCGCTATACTTTTTTGGATTTTGGTAAATATCTCATCAGCTTTGTTTTGAAAATTTGTAAGCTCAAGCAATAAAAAAAGCTTCCCGAAGTTTTTTTCTTCCAAGGGAGTGGGTTGAGCGATAAAAATATGGCACGCCGATCCTTGAGCTGTGTTGTTGACTATAAATTCTTGGAATTTCAATCTCGGCTGTGATTTTGTGAGTGTGTTTGACTTCATGAGTATGATAATGTTGTTATTGTAGCGGAACTCTTTTCTTTATTCAAGATTTTTTTATTATGAAATTTTTTTTATTTTTTGTCAATAAATTTTCAAAAAAACACAAGTGTTCTATAATAATCTCAGTTCTGATGAATTTTAATACTCCACGATATGCTTGAACAACTTTTTGGTTCACGCACCCGACTCAAACTTTTGAAGATTTTTTTACTTCGCCGGCAAAAAAAATATTACGTGCGTGAGCTCACTCGTCTTGCTGGCGAACATATCAATTCTGTGCGTCGAGAGCTTGCTCATCTTGAATCACTGGATCTCCTTAGTTCCGAGACGGTTGATAAGAAAAAGTTTTATACTGCACATCCACACAGCCTTTTGTATCCGGAATTACGTGCGCTTTTGTACAAGGCGCGACTCACAACCGAAAAAATATTTGTTGATCACATGAAAGCACTTGGAACAGTATCGTATCTTGCGTTACTGGGTATGTTTACAGGTTCTGAAGCTTCTGATGCTCAGGCGCCAACGGATATCTTTATTGTTGGCAATGTGCATCGCGGAAAACTTGATGCTTTATTGCATATGCTTCAACCTGATTTTGATCGTCAGATTTATTATACAATTATGACCCCTCAAGAATTTCAATACCGTCTGGATATTACGGATAAATTTGTTTTTGATATCCTTCGAAGTAAAAAAATAGTGATTATTGATACTCTCAATGTACAAGATCAGCACGGGTAAATTGTTTTCAGTTTTTGTGCTTCTTGTCTTGATTTTTTTTTCTGGTTGCCAGCGTTCGTGGAATCCTTTATCGAACACTCCTTCACTTTTACAGAACAAGAGCACATCATCTCCGAGTCTTGGCACAGGAGAAGTTTTTAAAGATGGAATTTTTTTTCTTTCCCAAAATTCGAAAGCATTACACTGGCGACGTGATGCTTCTTTCGTCGATATCATTCAAAATACACAACTAGATTTGTTTGCTGTTTCTCCTCGTCCTCGTGAACTACTCGTCATTGACAATGTGACGTCATTAGGGGATTCAACGATTTCTTTATGGAAGGATCATGCTTCGGATGTGTTACTTGCGCGTTTGCGTCAGCCGATAGCCTACGCGGTTTTTTCACCAATTGGTTCGCACCTTCTGATTGTTACGCAACAGGTTACCTTAGATGATACTCTCCGTTTTCCTTTCGAGCTTTTTTTGTATTCATTCCAAGATGCTCGGCTTTTGCATCTTGCGGAATCGAGCGCCTATCCTTCGTGGGCAGAGGATGGCAAACGTTTTGTTTATACAAAATTTCAAGATTTTGACGCTGGAGAGGGAGTTACGCAGCACACTGAAATCATCTCTCAGAGTATTCTACCGGATGGCACACTCACTGAACCTGTTGCACTTGTTTCTGGTATGAACAGTCTCTTGTTTCATGACAAGCTGTTTTACGTTAGTCGTGATGATGACGGATTCGATATTTATGCACTGCAGCCGGTCACTGGCGAGATTATGCCTTTGAGCGATTTGAATCTCGCCGGATACCCTCACCCGATATTTTTGTTGCAATTATCGGAGGATCGCAAAAACTTTGCATGGAGTCAACTGAAATCTGGAGATGTGTTTAGTTTAGAAACTTGGCTTGTGCCTTTTGATGTGCCTTCACAATTTTATGAGGTGATTCCGCAATCAGAAAGCGTCCTGTGGTATAATAACAACACTCTTGTCTTTCGTCCGGTTGCTGCTGCTTCTTTTTCATCCACATTGCAATTGTTCGATATTGCTGCAAAAGCGCAAACTGTCATTCCTGGATCCGAGAGCGTCTATTCCATGATGACGCCTATTGGATATCAAACAGATCCATCGTATTTTCTTCAGCTGGTTTACGCACTTCCATGATTCTCTTCCATCGTATTATTCCTATTTTTTCTACACTCGCGATTCTTATCTTATGGGAAAGTGCTCTTGTGTATGACGCGCGTTATCCAATCTTTTTTGGTGTCATTATGACATGTGTTTTTTTATCTCTTGCGCAATTATTCCACTGGAATATTTTAAGTCGACAGTTCATTGGATTTATAGTCACACCGTTCTTGCTGACTCTCGGTATCGGAAGTTTTCTTCTTTTTCTTGAAGACGCTTGGCTGAGACAGCTTGTTATTGGATTGCATGTCGTAAGTCTTGGTTTATTTTTAGAAAGTTGTTTTGCCTATCTTCATGATCCGAAAGGATATCAACCCTATGCGCTGCAGAATGTTACCGGTTATATGCATCTTATTACCTTATGGAGCGTATTGAGTTCTAGTTATGCGGTTGTGCTTTACTTTCAAATGTCTGCTTGGATTGTTGTTGTGCCTCTGATCTTTTTTGTACTTGTGATACTTCTTACGACACTGTGGATGAATAAAATTGCTATTCGAAAAAATATCCTTTTTCTTGGTGTCAATCTTTTGTTATTTGTGCAATTCTTTTTGGCAATGCAATATTTACCTTTGAGTTGGCTTGTGAACGGCTTAGTGTTAGTTGGGGTGTATTATATTGTGTTCAATATCAGTCGTTATCATTTGATGCATAGTTTGAATGCCAGGGTATTACATCGTTATGTTTTTTTCGGTGTCACACTTATTTTTGGTGTGCTTCTTACTGCGCGTTGGTTATGAAACCAAAATCCATTCCAACTTCGCTCTCGCAGCGTTTACAGGCTTTTGACGCAGCAAACCTCAATCAATCTCATTGCGTGTGTCGTAAAAAGAGTATATTGCAACGATTGTCGCATGTTGTGATAGTATTCATATTCGCATTTTCCGCTGGATTCCTAGGGTACTTTACCGCTTCTTCTTCTCTTCCTTTTCCTCTTGCATCTTTTCAAAATATCAATATTCCAGTGCGCGAAAATACTCGTGAAACGTTTGAATCCGCTTCGGTGATACCCCAAAAGTTTCCAGAATTTTTGAATCGTATTGATGTTGCTCTGATCAGTATTTTTGCAAAGCAACCGGACACAGGTGTGATTGTGGAGAGCGTCTATCATAACTCTCAAAGACTTAGCATAGCTCTTGCGTTGACTTCTGACGGCTTCGTGCTTGCGCCAGCTCAACTTTTATCACAATCCTCGCAGCTCATTGGCATTACTTCTACTCAGCAGATCCGTTCCCTCGAGCATATTGTCACTGATCCTTTGACTCAGATGGCTTTTTTTCAAATTGACAATTACAATGCCCTGCAGGTATTAGAATTTGTTCGTCTTGATGATCTTCGATTGGGTATGCCGTTGTTTACTTTTCTGCCTGATGTTGGCAATACTTCGGCATTTGATGTCAGTTATCTCAGCCAACTTGGTGGCATACGCTCTGATTCGCGGGACGCATTGTTCAAAAGTTCTGAGTCAGTACAAGATTTTATTTACACTACAGATATTTTGCAGGGAGAGTCTTTTACTCCGGTGTTTACGCAGGAAGGAAAAGTTGTCGGATTTCTCATGCCACGTGAAGTGGAGTCTCAAGAGACATCCCGTATCCTCCCAGCGCATTTTATAATGCCGCTGCTTTCTCAATTGCTCAAAGAGCGCAGCATCGCTCGTCCTTATCTTGGAGTGCGCTATGTGAATCTTTCCGTTCCTTCTGCCCAGAACGTATTGATTCAAACCGAGCGGGCATCAAAAGGTCTGCTGCTCTACTCCCGTGAGCAGCCAGCAGTGTTAAGAAATTCGCCAGCAGAAAAAGCGGGTTTGCGTGAGGGCGATATTCTTCTCCAGATGCGCACGACCCCGCTCGAAACCTCATGGGAGCTTTCTACATTACTCATTGATTATCGATCCGGAGACACGGTTGATTTTGTCATCTTGCGCGATGGGGAACAACGCACGCTTTCTGTTGTACTCGATACTGTTTCTCCACTATAATGTTATGACATTCAAACAGCGTTTTCACATCATGCGCGATCGTTCTCCATCGTTTGTACAGTTTTTTATTTTTTGCATTATCGGCACTTTGAATACTCTGACGGATTTCACCTTCTATTACCTGCTGACACGTGCGCTGCATATCTATTTCATAGCCGCAAATATTATCTCTTTTGCGCTTGTATCGATTATGAGTTTTTTTCTGAATAAACGCTGGACATTTCGTGACCAGGGTCCAAAAGTTCATATTCAGTACATGAAATTTTTGACAGTTGTTACTTTCGGTTTATTGCTCAACACCGGTTTGCTTTATATTTTTGTGCGTTGGCTTCACATTCCTGATCTTATAGCCAAAGCGCTCGCTGTTGGTATTGTGCTCTTTTGGAATTTTGGAATGAATAAATTGTGGACATTTTCAAAATTTTCTCATCAACGTCATTCTTCAGTATGTTGAAAAAGCGACTCGTGATTATTTTTCCAGCTTATAATGAAGAATGTCGGATTCGAAAAACTTTTCAAAAGTATTATACGTTTTTTAGTGCACCAGCGTATCAGAAGGCATTTGATATTGTATATTTCGTCGCCATTAATGGCTCCACTGACCGCACGCAAGCGATTGTGGAACAATTGCACAATCAACATCCCGCTGTGTTGTCGTTTCATGACTGGAAAGAAAAGCTTGGGAAGGGAGGCGCTCTTCATCGCGCATTTGCAGAAGTCACCGGCGACTTTATCGGTTTTGTGGATGCTGACGGCTCTACTGCGCCAGGAGAATTTGCCAAATTATTTCCGTATCTTTCGCGCTATGATGCAGTGATCGCTTCTCGTTTTTTACCAGGATCCTTCGTGAAAGATCGTAAAGCGCTTCTGCGTCAGATTACCAGCCGTATCTTTTTGTATTGCGTTCAGATTCTTTTTCATCTTCCAGTTCGTGATACACAGTGCGGTGCAAAGATTTTTCGCAGCCACCCGTTAAAAACTCTTTTGCCTCTGCTGCGTGTTCGTAATATGGCTTTTGATGTTGAATTGCTCTATGCTTTCCAACAACGTGGCTATGGCATCAAAGAAGTACCTACGATTTGGGTTGCAGATGATGTTGGATCGTCTCTTTCGAGTTCATCCAAAATTTTGCAAGCAGGTTTGGCGATGTTCGCTTCCCTTGTTCACATACGCTTGCGAAAGTTTCAATAAACTTTTACACTGCAAGCAGAATATTTTATTTCTATTATGGCAAAAAAGGCAATTTTTGAGCGCAAAAATGTTCTTGTTATTGGCGGCGCCGGTTTTATCGGTTCTCATCTTTGCACTGAGCTTGTTCGGCAGAGTAAGGTGATTTGTGTTGATAATTTTAGTACAGGCTCTGAAGAAAATATTGACAACCTTTTGAATAATCCAAGTTTTCGTTTTGTTCGACATGACATGTCGGCGCCTCTCGATTTTCGGAAATTTTCAGAACTTGCGTCATTTCAAATTGAATTTCAGGGCATTCAGGAAGTCTATAATTGCGCTTGTCCGACTTCGAGTAAACATTTTGAAAAATTTTATCTCGAGACCTTGCTCGCGAATTCGTATGTCGTAAAGAATGCTTTGGACATCGCTGTAGCACATCAGGCGAAGTTTCTCCATCTTTCTACTTCGGCTATTTACGGAGATCCTTTAGAGCATCAAACTTCTTTTCATGAACAATATTGGGGTTTTGTGAATCCGGTGGGCCTCCGCAGCTGTTATAATGAAGGGAAACGATTCGCAGAGACACTTGTGAGTACCTATCGGCGCAAGTATCCTATTGATGCGAAAATCGCTCGGCTCTTTAATGTGTATGGTCCGAACATGCGTCCTGATTCTGGGCGTATGATTCCGGACATGATTCGACAAGCTTCGGAAAATAACGATGTGATTATTTATGGCGATGGCACGGAACAGAAAAGTTATTGTTACATTTCTGATATTATTGACGGTTTGCTGAAATGCATTCAGTCACAGGAGGTTGGTCCTATAAACATGGGAAGTACAGAACTTTATTCGATTCGTTTTATTGCCGAACGTATTATTCAGGTCCTCAGTTCGCAATCTAAAATTATGCATCAGCCGGCACTTCCAGCTATTACGCGGCAGGTCGTTCCTGATATTACACTTGCGAAAAATCGTCTCGGATGGTACCCTGTGGTTCGACTGGAAGATGGTCTTTCTCGCACTATTAAGGAAATGGCCGCGAGAAAAGTGTTGCGGTTTACTGACTTTACTCACAAGTCTAACCCTTGATCTTAATTTTTTATGAATATTGTCGTTGTTGGTACTGGATATGTTGGTCTTGTCACCGGCACTTGCCTTGCGGATCTTGGGCATCGCGTGACATGCGTCGATATTGATGCACGTAAGATCGATTTCCTCAAGCGCGGCACCTCTCCGATATATGAGGAAGGATTGGAAGCGTTGATTCAAAAAAATATTCATTTAGGCAATTTACTTTTTTTTACGAGTCTTACTTCCGCTGTCAGTGATGCTGAAATTATTTTTATTGCCGTCGGTACACCCTCGGATGTTTCTGGAAAAGCTGATTTGCAGTATGTATACGCTGTTGCCAATGAACTTGGTCAGTGTTTGGATCATAATGTGATTGTTGTGAATAAAAGTACTGTCCCTGTTGGCACTGCTGCCGAAGTAGGTCGTATGATTGCGCAAAATTTCTCTGGTGCCTGCGAAGTTGTCTCTTGTCCTGAGTTTTTGCGTGAAGGTACTGCCGTCAACGATTTTTTCCATCCTGATCGTATTGTGCTTGGTGTCCGAAGTCGCGCGGCAGAAGATGTCATGCTGAAAGTTTTTGAAGCTGTGCAATGTCCGAAAGTTGTCACAACGGTCGAAAGCGCAGAAATGATTAAATACGCTTCGAATGCCTTTCTGGCGACTAAAATTTCTTTTATTAATGAAATCGCGAATATTTGCGAACGTGTGGGTGCTAATGTTGAAGAAGTTGCATACGGTATGGGTTTAGATAGCCGCATCGGTAATAAATTTTTACGCGCAGGCATTGGATACGGCGGAAGTTGCTTTCCGAAAGATATTCGCGCTTTAAATCAGATCGCCGGTATCAATGGATATGATTTTAAGTTGCTGAAAGGTGTGATTGAAGTGAATAATAATCAACGCCTGCTTGCTGTTGAAAAACTTAATCGTCTCACCGGCGGTCTGCGTGGAAAAACGATCGCCATGCTTGGTGTGGCTTTTAAGAGTAATACTGATGATGTACGTGAGTCCGCTGCGATTGATATTTCGGAACTTTTATTGGAGCGAGGTGTGCGATACCTTCGCACTCACGATCCGGCAGCGCTTATGAACGCAAAGAAAATCCTTGATAAGCGCGTTGCACTTTTTGAAGATCCTTATGCTATGGTTCAAGGATGCGACGGTATGATGCTCGCTACTGAATGGGAGCAGTTTCGGCATCTTGATTGGCAGAAGATTCGTTCAATGATGCGTACGCCGGTGCTTGTGGACGGTCGAAATCTCCTTGATCCGGTTCGTATGCAGCGCTTAGGATTCCTTTACGATTCTATTGGTCGCACGTTGACTGCATCTCCCTCTTCGCAGTTTAAAACGAATCGCGTTGTTGTTCGTGAGGGTAACAAATAACACGCATGAAATTGGTTGTTATTATTCCTGCTTATAATGAAGAAGCGACTATCGCCGATGTCATTACCGAAGTTCCCAGAAAGATAGATGGTATTTCTGTCGTCGAAGTGCTTGTGCTTGATGATGGATCACAAGATACAACTCCTCTTGTGAGTCGCAAGTCCGGTGCCGATTATGTTATTTCGCACAAAAAGAATAAAGGACTCGCACAAACATTTCGAGATGCAATCGATGCTGCGCTATTGCACGGCGCTGATATTATCGTGAATACGGATGCTGATAATCATTATGATCAGTCCAAAATCCCGATGCTCATTCAGCCGATTTTGGAGAGTCGTGCCGATGTTGTGATTGGGAGTCGTAAGGTCTCTGAACTTTCTGACATGCGTTGGGTGAATAAATACGGGAATATCATTGGAAGTTTCCTGACAGCCAAAATTGCAGGATTGCCATCGTTTGATGTATCCACAGGCTTTCGTGCTTATACGAAAGACGCTGCATTGCGCTTGTTTGTGTATTCCAATCACACGTATACGCATACAACGCTTTTGAGCGCTCATGATCAGCGATTGATCATTACGGAGGTACCTTTGAAAGCTCGCAAAGTGACGCGACCTTCACGTTTAATTCCGAGTGTCCCGCATTTTATTTGGCATGCTGGTACCGTGATTGTGCGGAATATTGTTCTGTTTCGTCCGTTGCGGTTTTTCGGCTTTCTTGGTGCTGCGATCTTTGTTTTTGGGTTTTTCTTTGTTGCGCGATTCCTGTATTTTTATTTTTTTGCCAATGGCAGTGGGCATATACAATCCCTGGTCCTCGCCGGTGTTTTAATGATTATTGGTTTTCAGACTATTGTGATGGGACTCCTTGGATCTTCCATTGGGTGGAGTAGGCGAGTGATGGAAGAAATTTTGTATCGAATACGTAAGGATGAACTAGAAAAAAAATTTCCGAAGCAAGAGTAAACTATGAAGATTCTTTTTATTTCGCGAAAATTTCCGCCGCAGATTGGCGGCATGGAAACGCATGCATTTCAACTTTCGCAACACCTGACGTGTGATCAAATATTATTGACACTTACAAAATCTCAGAAACATCTCGTGTGGTTCGTTCCTTTTGTGTTTTTTCGGGGCCTTTTCTTAGCTTCGCGAGTCGATCTTTTTTATTTCGCTGACGGAGTCTTAGCGCCTGTTGGTTGGCTATTACGTATTTTCACAAAAAAGCCTTTTGTTGTAACTTTGCACGGTCTCGATGTGACCTATTCGCACTGGTTGTATCGTCTTGTGAATCTTGCCGCTATTCGGCGCGCTGACGCGTTGATTGTTGTCAGTCACGCAACATTTCAAATAGCTTTGGAGCGCGGTGTTCCTGCGAGGCGCATGACGATTATCTCGAACGGTGTCACAGATTTTTTTGGCACAGATACATCCCGATCGGATTTACGGGAATTTGTTGGACGTACACTTCCGTCTGATATCACGATCTTGTTTTCTGCTGGGAGACTTGTAAAGCGCAAAGGTACCGCTTGGTTTATAAAGCATGTCATGCCCAATGTGCCAGAGAATTTCGTGTATCTCATTGCAGGAGTAGGTCCTGAACGTAAGCGCATTATGCGTTTGATTCGTCAGTTGCGCTTGGAGTCTCGGATATATATGCTCGGACGCGTTCTTGATGGAGAATTAGGAGTGTTGTTTCATACAGCGCATGCATTTGTTATGCCGAATATACCTGTTGCTTCTGACCGTGAGGGTTTTGGCATCGTTGCTTTGGAAGCTGCTTCCTGCGGTCTCCCGGTTATTGCTGCGGGAATTGAAGGTATTCCAGACGCCATTCAAAATGGCAAAAATGGTTTTCTTTTGCCTTCAGGTGATGCTGATATATGGATTCAGCGCTTGCCGATTTTGGTTGATCAAGGTCAGAAAATGCGTTCTGCAATTCGTGCTTATACGCTGGCGCATTTTGATTGGTCGCGTATTGCGAAAAGTTATATTCAGGTGTTTCAAAATGTTTTAAAAACCGCCGCATGAAATTAGAAACTCTTTTTTTTCGATTACTTCTGACATTTTTTGCAAGTTTTTCTTTACTGCTGACACTCGCTATATACGGAAAATTTAACTTGCAACTTGTATTTATTGTTTTAGTCTTTTTTCTGGGTCTATTTGTGATCTCGGTAGTTGTTTCCGCCATACGCTATCGCGGATTCCGTGATATTTTTTCTCGTGAGCAACGTTGGGAATGGCTCGTGGTGCTTTTAGTTCTTGGACTCACTGTTCTGACTGGATTTTTTTCTCATGATCTTGCTCGTGGCAGAGATGAATCGGGATATATGGCAGCGGCTATCAAAATTGCCGAAACAGGCAGCCTCGCTTTTAAGGATGAATCAACGTATCCTTTTCATCCGTTTCGACTTCTTTCTGGTACTGATGACGCTCTTTTTACGTCGCAATTTTTTCCAGGATACAATGTGTATCTCGCAACCTGGTATCTTTTTGGCGGTCTTTCAGCTCTGCGGATTGCTAATACACTTATTCTTTTTTTGAGTCTTGTATCTTTGTATTACGTTGGCAAATATGCCTATAATTTTTGGGTCGGCGTTGGTACAATCCTCCTTTTTTCAAGTTCATACGTATTTTTTTGGTTTCCACGACGGACGCTTTCAGAAAATATTTTTCTTTTTTTGCTCTGGGCAGGATTAGCATTTCTCTTGCGCAGTGTGAGAATTAAAAATTTTCTCTCTGCGGTTTGTGGTTTTGTTCCAATTTCTTTGTTACTGCTTGTTCGTGTGGAAACACTTCCCTTAATCGTGACGTATTGTGTCGCCGTGCTCTTTATACTCTTCCGTTACAAAGTTGTTGTAATTTCGAAGAAATATATGATACTGATCGGACTTTGGTCTCTTTGGCATCTCTCGCTACTCGGTTACTATTTGAAAACGTATGGGCAAAGTTATTTTTTTGAATCCTACCAACATCTTGTTTCTCTTGCGAAGCCGGTTGTACTTTTAATAATTCTTTTTTTATTCGCTTTTATTTTATGGTCTTTCTTTCGAAGACATCGCGAGAGTTTCGGTGGATTGTCCTCAATGATTCCAGCTTTTTTTCGTTATCGTTTTGTATTGCGTTGTATTCTTATATTCATCTTCGTTTTTTCGTTTACTGCGTATGCTATTTGGATTCAAGCGCATGAGTTTTTGCCATGGCGTGATATCAAAATGTATTTTGTTTTTCGTGCGCTGCATTTATATTTTCTTACTCCGTTTTTGCTTGGCGGCCTTGGTGCTTTTCTGTATGGATATCTCAAAAAAGAATTATGGCTTGTGATTTTCGTTGTCGCGCCTTTTTTTATTTTTCTTTTTGATCCGTTTATCGCTTTGGATCAGCCCTGGTTTATGCGACGGTATTATCCGACCTTGGTTCCACTTTTGTATCTTCTGACAAGTCTTTTTGTGGTACGCTATTTTGAACCTCTCCGTCTTGGACCAAAAATTATTTTTGTTCTCGTAGTTTTGCAAGTATCACTTTTCTACCCGATTGTGACTTTCGCAGAGCATCGTGGAGTACAAAGACCACTCGCTGCTTTCGCTGCTCGTTTTGGGTCGCGTGATTTATTTTTGATGCAGCCGGGTTGGGATTGGCAACAATGGGCCTATCCCTTGCATTATGTTTATAAACAGGACGTATTACCCAATCTTGATAGTATTGACACGGACACACTCAATCGAATATTGGCTCAGCATGAACAGGTGTATGTTATTTCGAAAACCGCCTCGCCGTTGTTTGGAGAAATATATCCTGGCATTGATAATCGAGACCTTGAATTCGCGGAAGAATTTTCCTTCCGTTTTCCAGCGATATCGCGCACTTCACGTATCACGCACTATGTGGAAGAAAATGATTTCCTCGACGTTGCATTTGTGATGCGCTCCTTGCGCGGTACCCCGCCAATCAAGTTTTTTGAGCAAGAAGAACGTTGGTATATCTATCGCCTACGCGATGGAGTGCGTTTGGAAGCCTCCGCATTAAAATTTCCTCCTCTACTCACTCCTTTGAAACAATTTTGATATAGCTCCTCTCTTTGTGACGTGGAGACGCTGGTTTGCAAATGAAGAGCCTATCTCAAAATAATTTACGCATTTTTTGAAAATCGATGCAAACTTTCTGTGACTGAAATTATAGAAAGTAGGAAGAGATTGTTAAGATTGAAAAAATCGAAGGCCATCAGGAACACAATAAAACATTCCGCGCCGTCGCGCCGTCTGTGGACAAAAAACCTATTGACATTGTTTTTATACACGATATGGTGAAGATATGAAGAAAGTAACATGAACAAAAAAT